>Ga0335072_10001387_pt1 | contig 39504 bp, 34 predicted proteins | sample Lox_Sample_21_FD_206725 | JGI IMG/M metagenome (GOLD analysis project Ga0335072, IMG submission 206725) | Soil microbial communities from Loxahatchee National Wildlife Refuge, Florida, United States - Lox_Sample_2.1 | ecosystem: Environmental > Terrestrial > Soil > Wetlands | place: USA... | reverse complement strand
CTGGGTCGGTGGCTCGACCACCTGGCGGGACGAAGCCCGCTACCAGCCAACACCGCACGTCAGGTCTATGACCCACGGACCGGGCGCTTCCGGTGGCAGACTGACCGCGACCCGTTCGACTACAAGGACATGGCCGCCCAGGCGCAGAGCGCACTTGAACGGGCAGTCGGCGGGCTGGTGGACCAACTCTTGGCGTTGACCGGCGAGACTGTGCTGCACATCAGCGGCGGATGCGGGTTCAACGCAACACTTAACGGCAAGCTTCTTGAGCATCCGGGGGCCAGCGAGATATTCGTGCAGCCGGTTGCTGGCGATGCGGGGGTGGCAATTGGCGCTGCGGTCTGGATCGCGGCGCGAGCCGGTGAGCGGATACAGCCGATGAGCACATCTATAGCCTGGGGTGCCGAATTCGCCGATGGTGTCGTCCGCGAACTGCTTGACGAGTCCGGGCTGTCCTACGAGACGTACGAGGACATCGCGGCCGAAGTCGCCAAGCGGATTGGGGCGCAAGAGGTCGTTGGCTGGTTCCAGGGACCGGGCGAGATCGGCCCCCGCGCGCTCGGTCATCGAAGCATCCTGGCCGACCCGAAGGATCCAGGGATGCGCGATCGGATCAACCTGAGGATCAAGAAGCGCGAATGGTGGCGCCCGCTGGCTCCGAGCATCCGGGCCGAGAATCTCACCGATCATATAGACACGTCGGCTGCGCTGCCCTACATGGTCGTGACTCGTCCGCTGCTCCCGGCCTCCAGGGAAGCGTTGCCCAGCATTGACCACGTGGATGGGACGACTCGCCCGCAGAGCGTCCATGCGCACGACGAAGAGCTCTATCACCGGCTCCTCGGGCACCTGGCGGATGAGACCGGCGTGCCCGTCGTCCTGAACACCTCCTTCAACGGCAATAGCGAACCCGTGGTCTGGACCCCCGAGGACGCGCTGCGGACGTTCACCCGGCTCGGCCTCGATTCGCTGGCCATCGGCTCGTTTCTCGTCAGGAAGGCATGATCCAGAAGTGACCGTCTCGCACCCCGGACTTACCATTCCGGCCGCCCGTAATCTCACGTCCTATGAGGTAGACGCTCTGGCCGGGCCGTTCAATCTGTCCGACGGGCACCCGCGTCAGCGGCCCACCCCCGGACAGGCAAAGGTAATCGCCTCGATACCCGCGATGTTCGACGAAGCGAGATTGCGGTCCTTTGAGGACATCGAAAACGAGGCGCACGAACGCTTCTTCGGTGCCCTCGGCCAGGCCCGGGCGCCGATCGGGACGGGGCGCATCCTGAGTTGCTATGCGTCTTCGGTTGCGATGGACATCGTGGCACGGGCCCTGTCCGCTCGTACCCGCCAGGTCGCCCTTCTTCACCCAACCTTCGACAACATTCCTGATCTGCTCCGCGCCTGGGGCCACGTCCTGCTGCCTGTTAGTCAGGAGGCATTCGACGCTTGCTCACCTGAGGTGTTCGCGGCCGACCCTGGTTGCGTCTTCGTGACCACCCCGAACAATCCCACCGGCTGGGTGCTGACCAGGGACAGCCTGGCGTGGCTGGCAGGCGAGTGTGCGCGGCGCGGCGTGGTGCTCGTCCTTGACACATGCTTTCGTGGCTTCGATCGCCGTGCGTGGTTCGACACCTACCAGGTGCTGACGGACTCTGGAGTGGACTGGGTTGTCATCGAGGACTCTGGCAAGCTATGGCCGGTTGCCGAGTTCAAGGCCGGATTCCTCGCCTTTTCTGACAGCGACTTGCCGCTGCGGGACGCGTTCTCCGACCTCCTGCTGACGATGTCTCCGGTGATCCTAGCGGTAGTCGGCCTGCTCGCCCAGGATGCGGCGGCGGGCGGGTTCGGCCAGATGCACGAGATGATTGCCGTAAACCGGTCGGCGATACGCGCCGGGCTCGGCGAGGCTGGCCTAGCTGGTCCGCCCGATCCGCATTCGCAGGTATGCGTGGAGCGGATCCTACTGCCGGACGGCCTGGCCTCATCGGCTGCCTATGATCTGCTGTGCGAGCGTGGCCTGCACGTGCTGCCATGCGATCCCTTTCATTGGAATGCCCCCGCCGAGGGCGCCAACTTCATCCGCGTCTCGCTGGGTCGGGATCGGGATCTGCTCAGGACGGCAGCAGGACAACTGGCCACCGCGATCGCCCTCGCGGCTCGGCCAGCCCGGCTAACCTCGCGGGCGGGCCGGCCGTGAGCGAGAGCATGGCGTTCGACCAGTGGGCCAGCACCTATGAGCTTTTCGAGGGAGAGACCGCGCGGGAGACCTGGCGGACCGGGATTCTCGCTGACCTGTCCGCGGTCCTGCCGTCGGGTGGCGAGATCCTTGATGTCGGTGCCGGTACCGGCATCGGCGGCCGGGTCCTGGCCGCTGAACTCCCGGGGGCACGGGTGACGTCGCTGGATAGATCAGCGGAAATGCTGCGCATCGGGGGAATCACGCAGGACCTCGCGATCGTGGCCGACATGGCGGACTTCGACCTGCCAGCCCGGTTCGACGCAGTGGTCAGCGGCTTCGACGCGCTGAACTACCTGCGCCTTGCTGAGTTGTGCGGCTTCATGACCTGCGCATCCCGGTGCCTGCGCCCAGGCGGTCATGTGATCTTCGACTACTCCACGGCCAGGGTCCTTCGAGAGGACTGGGGCCACCTGGAGACGCAGAGCCGGACTGGCGGGCTGACGCTGTGCCGTCGGCATCATTACGACGAGCTACTTGAGCGCAGCGAAACCGTGCTGACGCTGCTTGAAGACGATCAACCGCGCTGGCAGGAAGTGCACGTGCAGTACGCATATGACAGCTATCAGATTCTCTGCGCTGCCCGGCGGGCCGACCTGACAGTGCTGAACGTCCGCAGCATCGACGGCGGGCACTTCACTCCTGATACCACCACGCATGTCTACAGGCTGCGCAAGAACGGCGGATCCTGATATCCGATGGAGACACTCCTGGTCTGCGGCTTCGGCTCTGGTATGGATCGCTCGCTGGCGGAGGTCCGCGCCATGGGCGTCCGCCTGCTCGTCCTCACCGATGAGCCCACTCCGCTGGTGGTACAGAACGCTGACCTCCTGATCCTGGCCGATCCGGCGGATCAGGAAAGCGCTCTTGCGGCAGCAAGAACCGCGGGAGTGACCGAGTTGACTGGCGTCGTCTCCCTAGGGTGCGACAACCCTCCGGTTGTCGCCCGCCTCGCCGAGCGATACGGCTGTCCGGGCATCAGCGAGCAGGCGGCGGCGGACTGCACGGACAAGACCAGGCGGATCAGGATCTTCGCCCGGGCCGGCCTGCCGGTTGCGCGGCACCAGGCCGCGGCCGATCTGCCGGGAGCTCTGGCTGCCCTGCGGCACACGGGCCTGCCAGCCGTGGTCAAACCGGTCGACCGGACCGGTTCCATAGGCGTCGCGCGGATCGACGAGGAGGCGGGTGCGCCCGCGCTCATCCAAGCGGCGCTCGCTGCTAGCCGCAACGGGCAAGTGCTGGTCGAGGAGTATCTGACCGGCACCGAGCACACTGTGGCCGGGCTCGTTAGCCGTGGCCGGTTCACCGTGTCCGGGTTCTCCGACCGCGAGTACCGCAAGACCGAATTCGGTCCGCACTTCTTCGAGGAAGGCGACACGATGCCTACGGCACTGCCGCGGCAGACCGCCGCCAAGGTCGTGAGCACGCTCGCGGAAGGCATCGAGGCACTTGGCCTAACGGACGCGGTGATCAACAGCGACATCCTGGTTACCTCAGACGGCAGGGTCTTCCTTCTTGAGGTGACCGCGCGCCTCACCGGAGCGCGGATCGCCACCGAGGTCATGCCACTCGGAACGGGAGCACGCCTGCTGCCTAACGTGATCCGGCAGGCACTGGGCAGGCCGCTGGAGCTAAGCGAGCTACAGCCGCGCTGGAATCGCGCGGTCGTGCAGCGATTCCTGCCAGCGACGGCCGGCATCGTCCAGGAGGTCGGCGAGCTTCCGCAGGTGACCGATCCGAGCGTGCATGACTTGTTCTGGTGCGGCGAGATGCGCCTGGGCGCGGTGCTGCCCGGGCTTGGCCATGGATGTGATGCCCTGGCTGGCACGATCGTCACGGGGCGGACGCCGCAGCAGGCGGACGAAGCCGCGCGTGCGCTGCTGGCCAGGCTCCCCGTCCGAATCGGGCCGCTGGCAGGTTCGTCGGTATGACAGGAGGATGCACAGTGGCACAGGACATATACCAGGCGCTGGGAACCCGCGGCGTCATCAACGCCCTTGGGGTTTACACCGACGTGGGAGGTTCCAGGCTCTCGGATCGCGTCTGGGCCGCGATGAGCGAGGCGAACCAGCAATTCGCTCCGCTAACTGATCTGCTTGACAGGACCGGCGCTCTAATCGCCGACTGGCTCGGAACGCAAGCCGCACGGGTTACCGGCGGGGCGTCGCCGGCGATCGTCATGGCGGTTGGTGCCTGTATGACCGGCGCCAGTTCCCGGCGCATGGAGCAGTTGCCGGATCCGGCTGGCATGCCGTCCGCTGTGGTGATGCAGCGCCGCCACCGGTACAAGTATGACCGCATGATCCGTATCAGCGGCGCCAGAATCATTGAAGTCGGCAATGTAAACGGCACCGATGCCGACGACCTAGCGGAGTCGATGACTTCAGAGGTCTGTGCCGTCTTCCTACCCGGCCACCTGGAGGGCATCCCCGGAACGGTGCCGCTGGAGGAAGTCGCGCAGATCGCGCATGCCGTCGGCGTACCGGTGATCGTCGACGCGGCCTACATGAACTATCCGGTCGAGCTGATGGGTTCCTTCACAACGCGCGGCGCCGATCTGGCGATCTTCAGCGCGAAGTACTTCGGGGGGCCGAATACGGGCGGGGTCGTCTGCGGGCGGGCCGACATGGTGGCTTCAGTCGGCCTGATCGACTTCACCAGGTTCGAAGCGGGGAAGTACCTCCAGCTTGGGCGTGCGTTCAAGCTAGATCGTCAGCTCATCGTCGGCGTGACCCTGGCGCTACGCGAATGGCTGGACACCGATCACGCCGAGCGGTTCGCCGGATATGCGCGGCTAGTGAGCCAGATCGCTGCTCCGCTGGCTGGCCTGAACGGCATCACCGCCAAGCCGATGTGTTTCACCATGGACGAGCGTCTGCTGCCCGATGGCGAAGTGAACTGCCTGGCCATCCGCTCGACCGACGGAGGCTTGCCCTTGGACCAGGTGGCCGTGAACCTGGCCGATGCCGACCCTGCAATCCTCGTGCATGTTCAGGATGGTGTCTTGATCGTCGACGTGGAGTGCGTCAGCGAAGCCGAGGCCGTCCAGATCGGCTCAGCGCTGCGTGATGCGCTGATGGCAATGGTCCCGGTGAGTGCGAGGTGAGCGAACGGCGATGACAGGTGTGGTGACTTTGGTGCGGTGCGGTGAGCCTCTTCCCGCCAACTGGTCGGCCTCGGTCTACTTGGCCGGGCCGGCCGCGCGGGAGCCGGGCGGCGGCTCCTGGCGCGCTGTCGCCGCGTCCGCCCTGGCTGCGCGCTGGCACTTCCCAGGAAAGCTCGTCATCTTCGATCCCGAGCTACCGGACCGCTGCGAACCGTCCTACGACTGTGTGCCCGCTGACCTGGTGGATCAGGCTCGATGGGAGGAAGAGGTGCTAGCGGCGGCGGACATCGTGGCGTTCTGGGTACCTAGGGACCTGCACCTCATGCCCGGCCTGAATACGAACGTGAAGTGGGGCGCTTGGTACGCGACGGGGCGTTGTGTCCTGGCTGCTCCGTCGCGGGCGCCCGGAAACGCCTATCTGCGGCTGACCGCGCAGCAGCACGATGTCCCAGTCGCGTCCGACATACCGGGCATGACTGAGCACGTGATCTCCTCGCTCGGCGGGGGTGCCGAACGAGCCGGTCCCAGTCGGCAGGTGCCACTACTCGTCTGGCGGACCGAGGCCTTCCGGAGATGGCAGGCCCGCGAGCATCAACCTCCGGGGTTGCTGCGCGTTGTGTGGTCCCGGCCTGGCAGGAGCGGCCAGGACGCCGACTGGGTGCTCGAGGCGTCCACAGAAAGCGGTTCGGTGCTGGTCGCGAGCTGGACGGTGGCCTTATGACGTATAGCTGGCAGGGCGCCGCGGTCGCCGCGCTCCCTGGTGCCGACGTACCTTACCGGGTTCACGGCGACGGTCAGCCGCTGCTCCTGCTCGACGGGGCCGGCGCAGGGCCGTCTACTTGGACGCTCCAGGTACCAGCCCTGGTCAAGGCCGGTTACCGCGTAATCCTGGCCGGCTATCGCGGAATGGCTTCTGGTTCTAGATCGTCGGCTCCGTTCACTCTGGACGATCTCGTGGCCGACGCCGCTGGCTTCATCCGCTACCTCGGTCTCGGCCCCACTCACGTGGCCGGATTCTCTCTCGGTGCGATGGTGGCTCAGGAACTGGCCGCGGCACAGCCGGATCTTGTGCTCTCGGCGACCCTTGTAGCTACGCGGGCCAGGACGGATAAATTTCGCATGGCTATGATCGACGCCGCGCAGGCGGCCTTGACGGCGAGCATCCCTGTGCCGTATCTAGCCGTCTGCGCCGCGATGCAGATGCTCTCACCAGTGACTCTCGCCGACGACAGCCTGGCAGCCGATTGGCTCAACCTGCTTGACCGCCCCCAGCCAGATCGCGATCTGGTTCTGGCCCAACATGAAGTCGCGAGGCTGACCGACCGGCGGGCGGTGCTTGGCGCGGTCCGATCGCCGTGCCTGGTACTGAGCTTCGCCGACGACGTGCTCGCGCCGCCTTCGCTGGGGGCCGAAACCGCTCGGGCGATCCCGGACGCCAGGTTCGAGGTGCTCGCGGAATGCGGTCATCTGGGTATGTTGGAGCAGCCGCACGCCGTTACAGGGGCGATCACCCGCTTCCTTGATGCTGGGGCGAGAGCGACGGACAGGAACGGCCTGCCTCGCGATGCCGCAGCCGGGCAGCCCGGGACAGGAACGCGATGAGCGGCGCGAGCGAGCCGTTCGTTGCCATGCGACCCGAGCCGGGCGTCCGACGGCTGCTGCTCTGCGTTCCGCAAAGCGGTGCCGGCATTGCCGCGTTTCGTGGGTGGCCGCCGGGGCTGAAGGGCGTCGCGAACGTATACGGCGCTCGTCTGCCCGGCCGCGAACGCCGATTGCTTGAGAAACCGCTGACGAGTATCGCGGCGATGGCTGACGAACTGGCGGGCGCGGCAGCTGACATCATCGCGGCCGCCGACGCGGAGGCGGTCTGCATTTTCGGCCACTGTAGCGGGGCACTGGTCGCCCTCGAGGTCGCCTACCGGCTGACCGCCCCTGTTGCCGTGCCCGACCTGCTCGAGCACCTAATCGTCAGCGCCCAGGACCTGCCTTCGCCCGATGGACCCCGGCTGGACTCCAGCTCTAGCCTCGGCGGCCGCGCTGCGCTCGCTCAGTTCGGCGGGACGCCGGCTGAGGTGCTCGCTGACGATGACCTCATGGATCTCCTCCAGCCGACGGTGGAGGCAGACCTAGCCGCTGCCGCGGCGTACCGGCCGGACCCTGGGCGGGCTCCCCTGGCCATCCCGGTCACCGCGCTGGGCGGCACGTCGGATCCGTTGGTACCTTCTAGCGACCTGGAGCGATGGCAGGCCGTGACGACAGCACGGTTCGCCCTGCGGACCTTTGACGCGGGTCACTTCTTCCTGACCGAACGCGAGCCTGAGGTTCTGGGGTATCTGAGGAACCTGATCGGGGGGGAGGCATGATTACAGACCGCTCCAGGCACGCCGAGCAGGAATTGGTCGGCGAACTGGCCCTGATCTGGGCTGAGGTGCTCGGCACGGCGCAGGTCGCGCCGGATGAAGACTTCTACGAACTGGGCGGCGATTCGCTCGGCGCTCTCCAGATCGCGGCCCGATGCCGGGAGGCTGGCCTGCCAGTCACCACGGCTGACGTGTTGACCAGCGCCACTGTGGCCGACCTAGCGCGGCTGATTGCCCAGCGGCAGCAAACCGCTCCTGCCGAGCCTACGGCCAGCGCGAAGTCAGCGGGCGGGGCCGCAGGCACGGGCCAGCACGGCGCGGATGGATGGCTCCCGCTAACCGGGCCGCAGCAGTGGGCGCTCGGGCTCGCCGTCGGCGACCGGAACCGGCTCGTCAAGACGCAAGTGCTGATCACCCAGCCAGGTGCGGACGCCGAACTGGTTGGTCGCGCGATGCGGCGGGTCGCCGCCGCCCACCCAGCCCTGCGCCTTCGGTTCCTCCTGTCGGACGGCGCCGTGACAGCTCAGCAGGTGCTGGACCGAGCCGAGGTGCCATACGAACACGCCGATGTTGGCGAGCTCGCTAGCCTGCCGCAGGAGATCGAGGCAATGCGGCAGCGCCTGACCACGATGATCGACCTGTCTCGCGGCCCGGTGTTCGCGACCGGATACGTGCGCGGGCCCGAGGGCGAGCCCGGTCGCCTCATCCTGGCCGCCCATCAACTCGCGATTGATGCCGCATCGTGGGACCTGCTCCGCCGCCACATCGATGGGGCATTCGCGGACTTGGTGGCCGAGTCCGACGGGCAACCTGGGCCGGCCGCGGATCGCTACGAGGAATGGGTCACCGCTTATCAGCACTATGCCCGATCCGAGCCTGTAGAGCGCCAACTCCCCTACTGGACGGGCCGGATAGGCCCGGATCTGAAAGCCCCAGATCACCCTGTGTGCCTGGCCGCGGACGGCCGCTCGCTCGCGGAATGGCTATCGCCCGAACAGAGCGCGGTACTGCTGACTGAGATACCCCGCCGGGCCCGCATCCGGGCCTCCGACCTGCTACTTGGGATATTCGCGAGGGCGGCGGCCGACTGGTCCGGCCGCCCCGGGATCTACCTGGACCTGCTCAGGCACGGGCGCTGCGGCGCCGTGGGAACGGACCTGTCGCTGACAGTAGGCTACTTCACTACAGTCGCGCCGATGTGGCTGGCAGTCCCGTCGGACGCGACTGCTCCGCAGGCCGCGCGGTACGTGAGATCCAGGTTCGCCGCAGAGCCAGACGATGGCACGGGCTACGCGGCACTGCGCTATTGCGGTAGCGACCGGACCTGCACACTGTTGGCGGCGGTACCCGACTCAGAGATTTCCTTCAGCTACCAGAGCCAGATCCCGATCCGCTGGCAGGGCTCGCTGACCACCGGCATGGTGCCGGATGAGCAGAACGAGGATATTCCGCCGGACTGGCAGCGTCCAAACCTTATCGAGATGGCTTGCGCGGTCATCGATGGCCGCCTGGTCGCTGAGCTGTGGTATTGCGGGGAGCGGTACACACCTGAGTCCATGCGATCCCTACTGACCGGGCACTTCGCGGCTGGCCTCGCGGCGGCCGCGATCGCCGCGACCGGATAGCGCTTTCGGCGATGATCTTGCCACATCGTGACAGCATGAGGAAGGCGATGATGACATCCTTGGCAGCAGGCCAGGTGACCAAACCCACGGTCGGGTCAGGCGAGCCGCCGGACGCTTTGGGCGCGATCGTCGAGCAGGCTCGCGCGGTTCCAGACGCCCCAGCACTTACCGATGGCGTCCAGACCCTGTCCTACTCGGCGCTCGTCGCGCTTGCCGCCGGGCTCGGCAAGCGCCTGCGTCGTCGGAGTTGCCAGCCAGCGCCCGGCGGATCTGGTGATCGGCGCTCTGGGCGCCCTTGCGGCCGGGGCTGCCTTCTCGGCTCTCGATCCCGGATTGTCCGGCCCGGCTGCGGGCAGGCTTGTGCGGCGTTTGCGCGCTGCTGCCTGGCTTGTGGGCCGGGACGAGCAGCCACGTCCTGAACTCGCCAGCGAAGTCCGCATCGACATCCCTGGCTGGCCCGCTGATGATGTGGCCGAGATGGGCCGCCTCGTCCAAGGTGACCCGCCGGCACCCTTGCATCCAGAGCAGCTCGCCTACATATTGTTCACCTCCGGCTCGACCGGCGAGCCGAAGGGAGTCATGATCAGCAGGCGGGGCCTGGCCGTACTGACCGCGGCAGTGGCAGACCGGCTGGGCCTTAGGCCTCAAGATCGGTGGCTTCAACTGGCGGCGCTCGGCTTCGATGTCGTGGTCGAGGAGATTTTCCCGATTCTGGCGGCGGGTGGGACCATCGCCTGTCGGCCGACGGCCGGTGTCCCTGATCCCCAAGAGCTGCACCAGCTCCTGGCTGCTCATCAAGCCACGGTTGCCGAGCTCACCACCCAGCACTGGCGGGAGTACTTGCGGTGGCTGGAGGTGACCGGTGCGGTGCCGCCGGCCGGGCTGCGCTGGCTGATCGTAGGCGGCGAGGCAATGGATCCAGATCATTACCGGAGGTGGCAACAGCTCTTCCCGACACCGTTGGTCCACGTGTATGGAGTTACTGAGTGTAGCTGCTCTTCTACCATGTACACCGGCCTGCTCGGACCGGATGCCGGGCACGTGCCGGTGGGAATCCCGCTCGCTGGCAGCCTGGTCCTGTTGTCCGCGCAGGACGCTGTTACCGGTCGGCCAGAGGAGTCCGGCGTCGGCGAGGTTCTGCTCGGCGGACCGGGCGTGGCCCGCGGCTATCTGGCCGATCCGGTTCAGACCGCGCTGCGGTTCCGCCCTGACCCGGACGCCCGGGTTCCCGGAGCCCGTCGCTACCTGACCGGCGACTGGGGACGGCTACTGGATGACGGCAGCCTCGTATTCCTCAGCCGTCACGACGCTCAGGTCAAGATCCGCGGGCACCGCCTCGAGTTGGCGCAGGTTGACCGGGCGCTGCGCGCGCTGCCCGGCATTGACGACGCGGCCGCCTGCCTGGATCCCCGGACCGGGGGAATCGTCGCATTCCTCAGACCGGCTGGCCAGGCGCCGCCCGCCGGCCAGGCAGAGTTGCTGTCGGCGAGGGAAGCCGCCGAGCTTTCCTCCGCGCTCGCTTCGGACCTGCCCTCGTGGGCCGTTCCGGCTCGATTCGCCCGGATCGGCATGCTGCCGGTGACGGTCAACGGGAAGCTGGACCGAGCGTCGCTGGCTGGTCAGCTGAGCGGCCTCACAGCGGTATCGGCACAGCCTGAGGATGGCTCGGACCAGGACTCAGGGGCGGGGGAGACTGGGAGCGATCAGACCGGGGCAATTCTCGCTGTCTTGCGCGAGGTCCTCGGGGACGCTGGCCTGACCGCGGATGATGATTTCTTCAGCCACGGCGGGAACTCCATTCTCGCGATGCAGGCGGCGACCATGCTCCGCGAACGGACCAGCCTGGACGGCCTGCGGGCCCGCGATTTGTTCGACTACCGGACCGCGGTTCGACTCGGAGAAAGGTCGGCCGGTGACAGCTGACCGGTCGGGAATGTCCACCCTGCCAGCCGAGACCACGTTGACGGACCTGGCGACCTGCCCGCAGCTCGCCGATGCTGTAGACGAACTGCTTAACGCCAACCTGCCAGCCTTCATGGGCTGGGAATCGCCAGGGAACTGGCGCTGGCATCAGATCTACGCCCGATTCCCCGAGATCCAGGCTTGCCTGCTGTCCCCAGATGGCAGCCTACTCGGCGCGGTCAATGGCGTCCCGGTGCGGTGGGACGGCCGGCCGGGCAGCCTGCCCGGCGGCTATGACGACGTGCTAGTTGACGTCATCGACGGCGACCTCGGCACGGACGCCACCGCGCTCTGCCTGTTGTCGATCTCAGTCGCCGCGTTTGCCCGCGGTCAGCGCGTCCCCGAGCTCCTCCTCGGCCACATGCGCGAGGTCGCGGCGCCGGTGTACCCGGCGGGCATCATCATCCCGCTGCGGCCGACCCGCAAGCACTGGTACCCGCTCATCCCCATTCGAGAGTACGCATCTTGGCGGCGTCCGGACGGGGCCGTGTTCGACCCTTGGCTGCGGACACACGTGGCGTCGGGCGCCCAGATCCTCAGCTTTGCTGACCAGTCGCTGGTGATCAGCCAGCCGGCCGGGCGATGGGAGCATGCGACCGGTCGGCCCATGCCCATGCCCGGCGACTACATCGTGCCTGGGGCGCTTGCCCCGGTCCGCTGCGACGACACCGGCACTGCGACGTATGCCGAGCCGAACGTCTGGGTCTGGCACGCGCCGTCGATCAGAATGGAGAAATAGTGTCAAGTACTGTCCGCATGGCGATCGTTGGATGCGGGGCCGCGGCGCGAGGCTGTCATCTGCCCGCGTTCGGGAGGGCGCCCGAGATTCGGTTGACCGCCCTGATAGACCCAGTAATCGAGCATGCGGCAGCCGCCGCTGCCTGGCTAAAGGGGCAGGGTTATCCCGGCCGCCCGGTAATCGCGACCTCTGTGAGCGAGGTGGTCGACCAATTCGACGCCGCCATCGTTTGCGCGCCGCATACGGCCCATGCGGCGGTCGCCGGTGACCTGCTGGCGCAGGGCAAGCACGTGCTGTGCGAGAAGCCAATGACCACCAGCGGCGCGGACGCAGACAGGCTCGCAGCCGCCACGGGGCCGGGGACGCTACTTGCGATGGCGCATCCGCGCCGCCTCTTCCCGGCCTACTCCTGGGTACGCGACCTGCTCGCCGATGGCGCCCTAGGTTCCGGACTGCGGGTCCGGTGGCGGGAGGGGCATCCCTATGCCTGGGAACCGCTCACTTCGTCGATGTTTGCCGTGGACCTGGCCGGCGGCGGGGTGCTCACCGATACCGGGTCGCACGTGCTTGACACACTGCTGTGGTGGTTCGGGCCGGACGCCGAGATCACCCGCTACCAGGACAACTACGCCGGCGGGGTCGAGACCGACTGCGAACTTTGGCTGCGCTGGCCTGGTGTGGGGGTAACCGCCGACGTCGCCTTCAGCCGGCTGCGGCCGCTCGGGCTGGAGTGCGAGGTGCGGGGAGATGCCGCCACGGTAACAATCGGGACTGACTTTCCGGCCGGCCGGTGCACGCTCGTCAGCAGCGCCGGCGAGATCCGTCATGACGGCGACGTGCACGGCACCAAACCTGAGCTAGATGAGTGGGAAGGGCTGTTCGTGGAGCAATTGCGGAATTTCATCGCCGCCATCGAGGGCACCGAGCCGGTGTTCTCCAGTGCGGCTGACGGTCGGCGGGTGGTCAGCTTGATCGAGCGGTGCTACGGCAGCGAGGGGCGCGGCGCGATGCCGCAGCCGTGGCTCGCCGGTGAGCCGGTGAGCCGGTGAGCGGGCCGGTCGGCCGGGTCGCCATCACCGGGGCGTCCGGCTTCGTCGGCGGGCGGACCATCGAGATGTTGGTCCGGCGCGGGGATGTCGCCGTTCAGGCAGTCGTGCGCGGATATGGCAGGCTCGCGCGGCTGTCACCGCTCCCGCAGGACCGGCTCAGTTTCGCTGTCGCCGACATATGCGACGGCGATGCGCTGGCGACCGCGTTCGGTGGGTGCGACGCGGTCGTCCACTGTGCCTTCGGGAGTTCCGGTGACGTTGCTGCCCGCTGGCACTCGAGCGTGGACGGCACCGCGCAGGTCCTAGCCGCCGCGCGCCGGGCGGGAGTGCGCCGGCTGGTGCACCTGAGCACGGCCGAGGTCTATGACTGCACATCCGAGATCATCGACGAGACGACGGCGCCGATCGCGGAGATAGCGCAGGATCAGGAATACGAGCAGCAGAAGCTGGCCGCCGAGCGGCTCGTGCTCGCTGACGGCGGGCCTGGCCTGGAGCGGGTCGTTCTCCAGCCAGCCATCCTTTACGGCCCGTGGGCGGGCCAGTGGACGGCTGCGCAGCTTGAGCGTCTGCCGACCGACTCGGGCGCATTGCCTACAGGAAATCACGGCCGCTGTGCCGCCCTGTACATCGATGACCTGGTCACGGCCATCGAGGCAGCCCTGGTCGTCCCCGGCATTGACGGCGAGCGGTTCGTCCTAGCCGGAGCCGAGCAGGTCTCGTGGGGTCGGTTCTTTGACGCGTACCGGGCGATGCTCAGCCTGACACCGCCCGCCGTCCCAGTCGGCGCCATCGAAGCGTGGGAGAAGGAGCTGTACAACCGGCCAGGCCGGTTGGTCAGCGCGAAGGCCGAACGGATTCTGGGCTGGCAGGGAAGAACCACCCTGGACGAGGGAATGGCAGTGGTCCGGAACTGGGCGTCCTGGATGGGATACATGGGTCATCCATAACCGGGGTCAGCTATAGCCATCCGGCCATTCCTGGCCCGCCATCTCCGCCATACGCTGGCGGGCCAGTTCCAGATAGGCGGGACGTCGGCGAAGGAGGCCGACGTCGGCGACCCCGGCCCAGATGAAGCTGACCCGCATGAGGATGTGATCCCGCATCGTCGGCCATATATGGCCGCCGTGCCTACCATACTCATTGAGGATGAGGTCGAGCAGCCCGGTGCCACCCGCATAGCAGAGGTCAACGAAGTCGGCTGCTGGGTCGCCATAGCCGCCGTTGGTCCAGTCGATAATCCCGCTGATGGCGCCCGCCTCGGTAATCAGAGTATGTCCCGGATGCAAGTCGCCGTGCGTAAGCGCAGCCTGCCGGGGCCAGATGCCGGGGTCGGCGAGCCACGCCGACCACCGCCGATCGCAAGCGGTCGGGATACCTACGCGGGTGCGGACTCGCGCCAGACGCCGGCTCATCGCGGCTTGGACCGCGCTGATCCGCCGCATCGGCAGGCCAGCGCTGGCGATCTCGGTCGGTGGGACAGCGTGCAGAGCTGCTAGAATCGCTGCCACCTGGCTAACGTAGCCGCTGGCCGGTCCGGGCAACCCGGTCGGCCAGTGATATCGCAGCGTCACCGGGTCCTCGGTCGCGGCAGGGACGCCGGGCAGCAGCGGATATCCGACCGCGCTGCCGTGCCGTAGGCGCCAATCCGGTACGGGCACCGCCAGTCTGCGGGCGGCGAGCCGTAGCAGTGCCTCTTCGGAAGCCAGTCGGCTGGTGAGGTCAGGACGACGGGGAACCCGGATGATCCACCGCGTGCCGTCGTCATCGACAGCATGGAAGACGAGGAAATCCCAGCCAGACACGTCAGCGGTTCCAGCGGGTGTGATCGCCAGACCGAAGCGCCGGGCTAGCTCGCGGGCGGTGGTCTCAGCTGCGGCGAGATCCATGTTCTGCACGCCGTCATGGGCCGTCACAGCGGCGGCCAGGAATCGAGGATCGGCAGCGACAGATGGGAGGGGATCGCGGCTCTGTGGTGAATCGACGTCAAGGCCACCTCTCGTCCACTGTCCTCGCCGGGTACGGCACCCGTGTTGGGGTTGACGTCGAACCGCGGGAAGCTGGCGCCCGCTAGATCCAGCCGGAGTCGGTGGCCGGCTCGGAATACCATGGCCGTAGCTCCGAGCGTGATCGTCAGCTGGTGCACCTGGCCGGGAATCAACGGCGAGCCGCCCCGCGGATCGGCGTGATAGCGGCCGCGCATGATGCCCTCGCAGATTAGCTCTGCTCGGCCGCTGGGCCACACGTCGATTAGGCGGGCCGTCACGTCAGCGTCGGCCGCCGATGTGGACACGAAGAGCTCCGCGATGACCGTGCCAATCACGGCGAGATCCCTTGAGAGCGGATCGCTCAGATAGCGGGCGATATCGGGCCTGTTATCGAGCACCCGCTGGTCCAGGGGCCCGCAGTCCGCGCCCACGAACATCCCGGCCATCAGCGTCGCGCCGCCGACGGTGGGAACCGGGTCGTCTGGGTCGGCGCGGAAAGCATCCGGCGGTTCCTCAGCCGGGGCGTCCTGGTTCAGCGTCCCCGGAAGCCCAGGGCGACTGGCGCCGCCCAAGCTGTGCAGGTACCACGTCTGCTGCGCGGTGCCCGGCGGCGGCCAAGCGGCGAAGTCATGCCACTGGTCGGCACCCATGATGAAGAGCCGGACCGGAGCGGCTGGTGTGAGTTCGGCATCAGCCGCCAGTGCAAAGAAGTCAAGATGCTCGCCAGTGATGTCTGCGGCGGCCTCGTCCGCGGCCAAGCCATATCGGCGCTGTGGAAAGACCCCGCCGCGGACGCAGTGCGACCAGGGCCCGACGATCAGCCGGTGCGTCCCGCCGGCTGCGCGGGCCTGCCTGAAAGCGTCGATCGTGGCGTCGGCGAAAATGTCATACCAGCCGCCAATGCTCAGCGATGCGGTCGTCGGCCGCGGGGGCCCTGCCGCGCGAGCAGCCCAGTACTCCCGGTCACCAGCTAGGTTCGGCCAATCCGTATAGTACGGCGCATGACGCGCGAGCAGCTCTCGGGCTCGGGCGGGCTGCTTGTACAGCTCCTCGATCCCGTCAATGGCGGCGCCGACCTCGTCGGCCGCGTCCGGCTGCGCAAGCTCGGGCCGGATCAGGTCGTCAAGTACCCAGTGCATACAGAAGCCGAGCTGGAATGCCCCGCTGCGGTAGGTCCAGCCCTCGCCGAACTGAGATGCGGCCATGTGCGGTGCGATGGCGGTAAGACCGGCGTTCCCGGCCTCCGAGGCACCCGCCGCCAGCCACTGTGTCGCGCCGTCGTAAGACCGGCCGATCATGAAGACCCGGCCATTGGACCAGCGTTGCCCCGCGATCCAAGCGATCGTGTCGGCCCCGTCGACCGCCTCGCTGAGGTACGGCTCGAAGCGGCCGCCGGACCCGTGCCTGCCGCGGACGTCCTGGACGAGCAGGTTGTACCCGGCGGACACGATCCTGGTAGCGTCAAGTGATGCTCCGGCGGCCGGCTCGCCTCGCCCGTACGGCGTCCGACGCAGCACGGTCGGCAGCGGCCCGGCGATATCGGGCCGGTATAGGTCCGCTGCCAGACGCGTCCCGTCGCGGACCGGGATGCTGATGCCTCGGTCGACAATGATTCTTCTCATCCGGCAGGACGAGCCGCCGATCGCACTGCGGGCCGGTGCAGTTCGATCACCTCGAAGGCTTCCGCGTAACCGCATCCGAAGGCAACCGCGCCCCGGTAGGCTGCTAGCCCGCGGATCGCCTCATCCCAGGCGGCATGCCTGAGCTGGGACTTGTAGGCCTGCATGGCATCAACCTTCTGGTCAATGACCGAGCTAATGTCCTCGGCGTACTGATATCGGCGCATCGGCGTCCATACCTCGTACCCGAGCACCATCTCGGGTAGCGGCATCGGGTCTGGCCCGCTGCTGTGAAAGAACTCAGACGAGGCCATCCACAGCGCGTCGACGGCAAGATCGTGAACTTGCCGGTGTTCCTGGTCGATTTCGTCCCGGTGCGGCAGATATACAACGTCGGGCCGGACGCGCCGCAGAATCGCCACCATCGCGAGCCGCAGCTCCCGGCTTAGGCTGAAGTCCCTGGAAGCACCGTTCAGGCTCATGCTCTCGGTGACTCCGAGGCGGGTCGCCGCCAGCGCCGTCTCGGCGGCGAACTGCTCGTCGGTCACGTCCTCATCGAGGCGGCTGCGTTCGCGGCCGATGACGTGGATACTCACGACTCGGGCACCGGCCCGCGCGTGCAGCAGAAGTGATCCTCCGGCTCCAATGAGATCATCATCTGGATGCGGGGCCACGACTACCACGCTCCGGGCATTGGCTGGCAAAGCTTGACCCCGCCTTCGCGCGCCGCGCGCAGGCGGCACTACTGTTAGGTGAGTTTCTGATGTGTCTGTCTTATCATGATAAAACCTACCCGAGATATACCGGCCACGGCCCGTTGATCGGTGGAACGGAGGGTTATGGTCCAGGTCCGGGTAGTGCGGCTGCCCGATGATGCAGACGGCGTGGCCGGGCTGGACGCGTCCTTTCTGACGGAGCGGGAGCTTGACGTACAGCCCGACCAGCTGGGCTTCCGCGTCGCATCGCGCGAACTGCCAGCCCCGCGGGGCAAGGCATACCGTGTGGTGGCGGCCCCAGGCGGGTTGGTCGCCGTAGACAAGGATGAAGTCATTGGGTACGCCGAGATCTCTTACGCCGCCTGGAACCGCCGAGCCGCCCTTGAGCACATATACGTAGCTTCCAGGCACCGGGGAACCGGAACCGGCACAGCTCTACTGGCAGAGGCCGTACGGCAGGCGCGGGCGACGGGCGCCCGATGCCTGTGGCTAGAAACGCAGAATGTCAACGAGCCTGCTATCGGCTTCTACCTGAGCAGGGGATTCCGGATCTGTGGACTGGATACAACCTTCTACGACCCGGCCGAGTCGCCTGGAGAAGTGGCCATATTTCTCGCGATGGACTTGGAGGACGTGGTTCCATGACGGAGAACCGAGATGTCGCTGCAGGTGATCGCGGCGAATTCCTGGTTGTGCGCAATGACGAGGACCAATACTCAGTCTGGCCTGCCCTGGAACAGCTGCCATCGGGGTGGGCCGCACTCGGGGAGCCGCAGCCGCTGTCGGCCTGCCTGGACTTCATCGCCGCCACTTGGACTGATCTGCGGCCGGCAAGCCTACGCAGACTGCTTGACCAGAGGCGCGGATGAAGAGGCAGGGATACCACAGGGAGCCAGAAGGCCCGGAATTTCGCGAGTCCGTAGCCGAGGTCTACCATCGGTTGACGGCCTATGCCACTGACCGGCACTGGCTTGAGCCTCTTGATGACGACCGTCTGCGTCAAGACTTCATGCCAATGTCAGCGGACGACCGACCGCCACCGTTTAAGGAATACCCGACCGGGCTGCCGCGCGTGCAGCTCCCGGATGCCCCCGGTACCACGGCGGTAGCGGCCGAGCTCTTGAACGGAGCATGCGATGTCCTCGGCAGAACCTCGGTCAATCTGAGCGTTCTTTCGGCGATTCTCGCCCAATGCGCCGGATTGACTAGACGTGTGCCACATTCGGACGACTATTTCCGCGCTGCGAGTTCGGCCGGAAATTGTCATCCTCTGGAGTTGTATGTGTGCGCGCGAGAGACTGACGGCCTGGCCGACGGAGTCTGGCATTACGACCCGCGTGGTCACGCACTGACGAAGATCGGCCCTCCGCCGAATGGTGACGTGGCCGCGCTGGTTGTTAGTGGCGTGCCATGGCGTAGTTGTTGGAAGTATGCCGAGCGCGGCTACCGGTATTTGGGCTGGGACTGCGGGACTGTCGCGGCCCAGGCACTGCTGGCAGCGTATGCACAGGGTGTGAACGCGCGGCTAGAAACGGCATTCGTGGATTCGACGGTGGGTCGCTTGATCGGGGCGCAAGAAAATGATGAATTCCCACTCGTGATCGTCCCGCTCGGCGTGGGGACCCCTGCGGTGAATCCCTCAGGGGAGGCTATAGGCGGGCACCTTGGAGGGCGTTTCCAGCGATTTGCCGTCGTGACAGCGGCGCATGAGGCCGGCAACTTGACGGCACCCGAGGAGGTTGCGGACTGGCGTCAGCGCCACGCCGGACAGCGGCATATCGCCCGTGGTCTCACGACCATACCCGAGGGCACGGGTTCTGATCCCTTCGATGTTCTGGTACACAAGCGGAGGTCGGCCCGCAAGTTCGATCCGCGCGCTGCTATTCCGCTGACAGCCGCGCAATGGATAGCCGATGCCGCGTCCGCTGTGCTGCCATGGGACGCTGGACAACTGCATGACGTGCGGGTGGTGGTTCACCGCGTTGGGGATTTGAGATCTGGTAGCTACCGTCCAGTCGCCGGCGAATGGGTGCGGATTGGCCCGAGTGATCGGGAACTGACGTACCGGACATGTGTCGATCAAGAACTCGGCCGCGATGCAGCGGCCTTGTTCTTTATCACCCCGTCGCCCGGCCCGGATGTCGCACCGGACGCGAGAACGTACCGGGCAGCGTTGCTGGCGGCGGGTGTCGTCGTGGGAAAGACATATCTCGCCGCTGCGGCCCTGGGACTGGGATGTAGCGGGCTAACCTTCGTAGACTCGCTTCTCCCCGCTGTCATCGGGGCTCCTGCTGCTCTCGCCGTGGCTGGTGTCGGCTTTGGATAGCACCAGGTGCCAAGCCAGGCGGATTGAGCGTCCGCAGGACCGCGATGCTGATCTTAATCGCCCGTTTTGTCACCCTGTAGTCATGACCAGTCCGAACATCGCACCCATGCACCACCTGATGATCATGGTCGGTTCCGTCAGTCTGAGGTGCGACGGTAGGCGAGCGAGGGCGCTCGGCCTATGGGGGCGCGGTAATTCGGTGGCATTGCGGGCTCGGTCGAGGACGCCGGCGGTGGTGCCGACATACATCAGCAGCGTGGTGCGGACGTTGGCGTGGCCGGCCATGCAGGATACGTCGGTGGGGTCGAGTTTCCAGGTGAACAGGGCAGTGGTGCAGAACACGTGCCGCAGGCTGTGCCAGGTCCACGCCCCGTTGCCGTCGGCGTGGCGCCAGCCGGCAGCCAGGTAGGCGGGCTGGAGCACCTTGCGGTTGAAGTTGGAGGACCGGCAGAGCTTCCCAAACGAGGAGGGGAAGAGGAGGCCGGGCGGGTTGGTCCCGGCTTCCTGCTCGGCGCGGGCGGCCTGGATGCGGTCGGCGAGTCGTTCGGCGAGCGGGTAGCCGGCCGGGGTGGCTCGCGGGTAGATGGTTCTGCGGGACTTGCGGCCCTTGGGCGCCTCTATATAGAGGTGCCCGGCGACCTCGACGACTTTCCGTTCGACCATGATGATGCGGGCGGCCTGGTCGATCTGCGAGATGGTGAGGGCGGCCAGCTCGCCCCAGCGCAGGCCGCTGTACGCGGCGGTATTCGCCATCAGCTGGTGGCGGCCGCCGAGAGGCCCGACGGCCAGGGCCTGGCCGAGCGTGGCGACGTCTGTGTCGGACGGGATCTCGGCGGGGTCGACCCATGTTCCTGATTCGCCGGCCACGGTGACCTGGGGCGGGGGGAGCGGGCGGTCGCCGGCCTGCCAGTGCACCTTGGCCAGGCGGGGGTTGGCCAGGTAGCCGCCCTGGAGGCCAGCGCTGACCAGGGCGGAGATCATGGCGGCGACCCGGTCACCTACCCCGGCGGTCGGGGCGGCGTTGACGACCTTCTGCATGTGACTGGTCTTGATGTCCTCGCATGCGACCGCGGCGATGACCGGGACAGCGAACCGCTCGCACAGGCCGCGCTGGGTGTGGGCGTACTTGCGGGACCAGCGCCGGTCGACGGGAAGGCGGTCGGGGTCCAGGTAGTGCGCGATCAGGTCCGCGCCGGGCCGCCGCATGTTCAGCGCCTCAGCCTGCAGCCGCTCAGTGACCTTCTCCAGCCGCGCGGCGAGCGTGCCCTCGCGCACGGACTCGCACTGGCACCGCTGGCCGTCTTCGTACCAGACGGCCCGCCACCGGTCTCCGTCGAACCGGGCCGGGTAGACCGTGATCCCGTGCTCCAGTTCGATCACCGGGCGGCCAGGCGGACCAGCGGCCGTCATAACGGATTCTTGCGGGCCCGCGCGGCGCGAACCGTCCCGGTGATCCGGCGGGGCGGGGCTGCCGGATCGGGCAAGTGGGGTCTGCTGGCCGGCCGCGCGGGCCGGTCGGCGCGCTCGCGGCGGAGAGCGGCGGCGAACGCGTCGACCTCGGTGGCCCACCACCGGTAACAGCGCGCCGATACCGGGACCGGATCGGGGAAGCCCGGCCGGTGCGTCAGTTCATAGGCAGCGGTGCGGCCGAGCCCGAAGATCCTGCGGACGTCAGCGATGCTGATCAACTGGTCGCTGGCCAGGCGCGGTGCAAGGGAGGCTTGCGCGCCGCCAGCGGCCGGGTCCTGCGCGCTGTTCACTGCTCGCTCCTGGCCACCGGGCTGACCTGGCCCCGGACAGCGGCGCGGTTTCCGGCAGCAGGAGCGTGTCCTGGGCCGGGTGCTTGCTGCCCGTCGCTGCCCGGGGTACCGGGGGTGCCGCGCTGGCCGAGAACGTTCAGGATCGATCCGACGGTGACGCGGTACCGGGCGCCGATCCGGATGATGTGGATGCCGGCCTGCTCCCACTCCCCGGTGTGGGCCATCTGGTAGGACCTCCACCGGCCCAGCCCGAAGATCGATCCGAGGGTCGGCAGGTCGGTGGTGGCGCCGAGGGCGCGGATCGCCTCGGGGGTCCACTGGCTGGTCATCGCGTTATCTCCTTGCGGGTGCTGCTGTTGTTCATGAGTGCGGTCATTGCGTGCCCGGCCGGGGGCCGTGCCGTGGCGCCTGCCCAGCGCCTCGCGCTGGGCGGCTGGAGTCGGCAGGGGTGGCTGCCGGGCTCGTGGCGGGAAAGTCGCGGGCCGCGATGCGGGCGGGGGAATCAGCAGGCGACGGGCCAGGCCCGGCTGCCTGCCTGTAGGCCTCGGCATAGGCGATGACGAGGGCGACGCGGTAGGAGTGGTTAGCGTCGGTCATCCACTCGGTCTCGCCGAGCGCGTGAAACAGCGCGGTGGCATCGCCGTCGATCCCCAGGTCGCAGTACGGCGGGGCTCCGGTGCGCCCGTGCTCGCGGCCGAGCTCGGCGGCCGCCTGGGGACCGCCTTCGATCTGCTGCACTCTGTCGGCGATCTGGGGCGCGAGGCCGCCGAGGATCTCGGCGGGGGACAGGCCGGTGGCTTCCGCGAGTGCAGCGGCGAGGACGCGCTGGTCGTCGGTATCGCGCGGGCTGGCGGGGTAGCCGTGTTGCTCGCGTTCCCGGTTGCGGGCCGCGGTCCGGGTCAGCAGCCATTCCGCGTCAGCGGGCGAGACGACGACGCCCTGGTTCGTGGGAACCATCCGGAACGAGACCGCCCCCGGTAGTGCGTATCCCGGTGCGGGCGACAGCCGCCCGGGGGGCTGCCCCGTCTCGAACGGGCCCCCCGCCCGGAGCTGCTGGCTGGCGTGCGCCCGGAACCCGGACGCCAGTGCCGCCTGGAAGTCGATGCCCTGGTGGTTAGCGTAATGCCGCAAGTCGGTGATCAGCCGGGTCGTGAGGCGCGTGACCGCGGCATTGAAGTCCAGTCCGCGCCTGCCGGCGTAGCCGTGCAGGGAGGCCAGGGTATCCGAGGGCCAGAAGCCGCCACGGTGCTGAGTGGGGGCGGTGATGCCAGCCTCGCAGATGCTGATCAGCTCGGCGGCGATCCTCGCCCTGGGTCCTGTGGCCGCTCGGCTGTAGTCCCCGCCGGCCAGGGCGTACCGGTCGTTCGCGGCGCGGAGCACGTCGCCGAAGCTGAGCTGCCCGAACTCGTCGGCGAGATGCCGTAGCGCGCAGAGCGTCCGGGCCAGGCGCGCGTGCTCCTGGGCCGGGTCGCGCGGGGCGGCGGGCGGGACGGCGTCCAGGGCGCCGTCTTCGGCCCTGGCGAGGGTGCCGATGGCCTCGAAGGCCGCGATCGCGGACCGTGCGTTCGAACGGATCGCGGAGACCCGGTCATCGTTCACGGTGCTGGCCGCGTTCGGCTGACGTTCGCCGGGTGGCGGGCTCATTCAGGGCCTCCGGGCTGGTGCCAGGCTGGTTCCTGTCCTGGTCGGGGCGCGGTGCCGTTGTCGGTTTCGTGGATGGCCGCGGTCAGGTGGGTGGTGACTTCGGCGAGGCTGGCGCCGACGGCCTGGAGGTCGATCGCGCGCTGGCGGGGCGAGTAGGTCGCCAGGCTCACCGTCGCGGCGGACAGGAATCCCATCGCGGTGATGAGCCTGCGGATCGTGAGGTCGCGGTCGGCACTGGTGCCAGATGGTTGCCGCCACGCCAGGATGGTGCCGCGGGCCGCGCGGCACAGGGCCACGCCAGGCTCCTCGAGGTCTGGCAGCTGGCCCAGCCCCTCGAATGCCAGAACGCCCTCAAGGCTGATCCACGCCGATAGCAGCCACTGGGCGCTGGAGGTCATGTGTCGCTCGAACTCCGGCTGCGTTCGGGGCTGCGCGTCTGCTGGCTGCCAGATGGCCAGTCCTCGGGTAGCGATGCCGACATCGCGCAGGGCGGAGTACAGCTGGCTGATCGCGCGGCCGTGCCGGGCTGGATCCAGCGGCCGCGTCCAGGCGCCGGCGGCGGCCAGGGCGGCTTCAGCCAGTGTCAGGGCTGCCTCGGCGGAGGGCGGAGGCGGCGGCAGCGGGGGAGCAGAGCGCGGACTGGTCATGAGGATTCCTCCTAGGGGTGGTGGGGGTTGTTGCTGCTCGTGTTGCTGCCGTCAGGGGCGGCATACCTGGCGGCCCACGACAAGACCTCGCTGACGTACCAGTCGGCGTGGTTGTAGGCGAAGATGGCCTGCTCGATGCCAGAAGTGCTGCCGCCGCGGGCACCGTCGGCGCACAGCATCGCGGCGGCGGTGTAGATGGCGTCGGCCGGGTCGTAGACGCTCAGCGGCTGGTCGGGACCGGTTGCGTACTGGGTGAAGGTGGCCGGCTCGAACTGCATCGGGCCTTCGGCTCCGGCGAAGTTGGCGCCACTGTGCACGCCCGCCAGGTCGGACTGGCCGTTGTCGGACTCGACGGTGCCGATGCCGGCCAGCACTGACCACGGCAGCCCGGGACACGTCCGGGCGGCATCGATGTACCAGGCCAGGTAAGCGGCCGGGATGTCCGCCGTGGCCGTTTCGGTGGGGGCACCGTCCAGGAAGCCGGCAGCCTGCCCGCTGGCAACGGCATCGGGAGCCTGCGGGACCGAGGTGGCGGACACCAGCAAGATGATCAGCAGCGGGAGCGCGACGGCGGCAGCACACGCCGCGACGATGGCCTTGGCCACGGCCAGCTCCTAACAGGCCAAGAAGGTGCTGGCCAGCCAGCGCCTGCCGGGGTGCCTGCTGTCAGGCGAGCAAGGGCCGGGAGCAGCGGCCAGGATGCGGCGCGGTCTCGATTGGCGCGCGGCGGGGGTAGCGAAGCCCGGCATCTTACTTCTGATCATCATCGCCTACATGGATCTTCGTTCTGAGTTGACAACCTGACTCGTAGTACGCATATCCTGCTGACCAGGTTCAATTTAGAACGACGACTACATACGATCATCATCTTAAAATAACGATCAAAGTGACAGCAACGATCAGATCCGGGACAGGGTCGGGACGGTGAAGTCACCAGCCAGCGAAGGAGAGTGCCCGTGCACCCGATGACGGCCCCGGCCCGGTACCGCTGGGGCGCGCCGCCGCAGCGGCCATGGCTGGCGACGGAGCCGCTCCCAGCGGAGATCGTGGTCGCCGGGGCGCACGGCGGCGCTGGCACCTCGACCCTGGCCATGCTGCTCGCGCCGGCCTGGGACGTGGGCGCGATCAGGACTCAGGGGAGCAGCAGGCTGCGACCAGGGCGGCGGCCGGTGGTGCTAGCCGCCCGCAGCACGGTGGCGGCGGCGGGCCGGGCGGTCGGCGCGGTCACGTCACTAGCCGCGTCCGGCGTGCCCGTGGCCGTGCTGGTTGTGGTGGGCGACGGGCTGCCCGAGCCGGCTGAGGCCAGGTACCGGTTCCGGGTCCTGGAAGGCCGCGTCGGCGCGGTCGTCCGCATGCCGTTCATCCCGGCTTTCCGGATGGCTGGCAGCCCAAAACGGGTGCGCCTGCCGCTTCGGGCGAGCCGGGCGCTGGCCGAGATACGCGAGCTTGCCCATGAGCAGGCACCCCCGTCAGCACGTACATCACGACCGCAAGGGAGACCCTGATGCCCCCGATCCTTCTACATGCCGCAGCGGTGCACGCCATCGCTTCCTGTCACTCCGTCGTGCTGCTCGCATGGCACTCAGTCGCCGGGGGCGGCCCGGCCGTCCCTGACCCCGCACCGCAGGCTCCGCCGGGACTGGCTGCCAAGACCAACATCGTTCTCGGCTGGGGCAAGTGGGGCGTCCTGGTCTGTGGTGTCGCTGGCCTGCTGATCTCCGGCGGGAAGATGGCGATCGGCCACCGCAACCGCAGCTCCCTCGCCGCCGACGGCGCGACCGGGATCCCCTGGGTAATCGGTGGCCTGAGCCTGGTCGCGGCCTCGGCCGCCATCGTGGCGGTGTTCCTGTGACCCCGACCAGCAGCGCGCCGCGCCGCGCGCTCACGGCTGGGGTCATCGTGATCGCCCTGGCCGTCGTCGGCCTGGCGGCCGTCGTGCTCATCCCGGCCGGGCGGGACGGTAGCCGCCCGGCGGCGGGGCGCCCTTCGGCCGCACCCGCCAGCTCCGTAGCCACCACCGTCCCGCAGCTCCCGCAGGTCAGCCTGACCGGGCTGCGGTGGAGCGACTACCACGGCGTCGAGCTGCCATCCTCCCCGTCCGCCGGGCCACACGACATTGGCAGCGGCCTGGCTTCGGGATACAGCGACACCCCGCTCGGCGCCCTGCTCGCCGCCCTGAACATCGCGGTGCGGGCCAACGCTCAGTGGGGGCCGGGCATCTTCGGCCCGACCATCCGTGACCAGGTGACCGGCCCCGACGCCGCTGCCCTCCTGGTCGGCTGCCAGTCCGCCTACAGCCAGGCCGCCACGGCAGCGCACATCAACGGGGGCCAGCCACTCGGAGACGTGCTCGTCACCGAGCAGGCGTTCCGCTGGGTCCTCTACACGCCTGCCGACGCGACCGTCGACCTGGTCAGCGCGGGGCCTGGCAGCCAGGGCGCCACCGTGCGCGCGGTCACCCAGGTCCAGGTGACCTGGGACGGCACCGACTGGAAAGTCATCGCACCGCCCGGCGGCGACTGGGGCAACTCTGCGGCTCCGCTGGCGTCGCTAGGCGGCTATACCATCTTCCCGGGCCAGGGGTGAGTGCCGATGCCTTGCTCAGCGCTGCTCGACCCGGCATGCCTTGTCGCCAAGGGCATCGGAATCGGGGTCTCCCAGGCGGCCGGAACCGCCACTAGCGATGCGCTCAACGGCATCGCCAGCGCCATCCAGTCCGGGGTCGCGTGGATCGTCGCCAACACCATCGACTTGTGGATCAAGATCCCGTCCCCTGACCTTGCCGCCGATCCCGCCGTCGGCCAGCTTCAGCAGCTCATGCTCCCCATCACCGTCGCGGTCGCGGTCCTCGGCCTGATCATCGCCGGCGGCAAGATGGCGCTCACCCGTAAGGCCAACCCGCTGGTCGACACCGCTACCGGCCTGGTCACCATCGCCGCCACCGCCGCCGTCGGCGTGGTCCTGCCATCGCTGCTGCTGGAAGCAGGAGACGCCTGGTCCAACTGGGTCCTCGATGCGTCAACGGGCGGGCAGTTCGCCGCCCGGCTGACCGACGTGCTCACCCTCGCCGGCTCACAATCGGCCGTCGTGGTGGTCCTGGGCCTCATCGCGATCATCATCACCGCGATGCAGGCCGTGCTCATGCTCTTTCGCCAGGCTGCGCTCGTCGTCCTGGCCGGGATGCTGCCGCTGGCCGCCGCAGGGACACTGACCACCGCCACCCGCCCCTGGTTCAAGAAGGTCACCGGATGGATGCTCGCGCTGATCTTCTACAAGCCGGCCGCCGCGGCGGTCTATGCGACCGCGTTCACCATGATCGGCACGGGCAAGGACGTCCGCACCACGCTCATGGGCTTCGTGATGGTCGGGATGAGCCTGCTCGCCCTGCCCGTCCTCATGCGCTTCTTCACCTGGACGACCGGCCAGATCGCCGACACCAGCGGAGGCGGCGGGTTCATGCAGACCGCGTTGTCCGGCGCTGTCGCGTTCGGCGCCCTGCGCGGCTCGGCGGGCGGTGTCGGCGGATCAGGCCCAGCCGACCAGGCCCGCATGATGTCGGACCGGCTCGGCCCGGCCGACGGCGGGCCTAGCGGCGCCCAGGCATCCGGCGGCATGGCCCGGTCGGCGTCCGCCGCGCCCGCGAGCATGCCATCGGGCGCGACCGCTGCGGCTTCCGGCGCTGGCAGCGCGGGAGCTGGTACCTCTGCTGCCTCACACACCGCATCTGCTACAGGAGGTCCCGTAACTCTCGCGGCCACCTCGGCCGCTCAAGGAGCGCGAGCCGCTGGCCGCCAGGCAACCGGAGCCATGCAACCGCCCGCAGGCACCGGGGGAGGCCAGTGATGAACGAGATCCAGGAGCAGTCGCCGCGGGACTACGGCGGCTGGCGGCTGCGCCGTGGCATCGGGCTGTTCGGCTTGGGGGCCGGCGGCACGGTCGCGGTGCTGGCTGCCTTGCTGGTGCTGATCATCGTGGCCGCCGCCAGCCCGGCCACCTTGCTGTACGTGGCGCCTCCGCTGGTGATCAGCGGCGGAGTGGGCCTGGCCAGAATAGGCGGCGAGCCGCTGGCCCTAGCGATGCTGCGGCGGGCGCGGTGGTGGTACGCCTCGTCCCGGGAGTTCACCCAGTATCGGGTCGCGGTTGTCGCCGAGCATTCCCCAGCCTGGCAGATGCCCGGCGTGCTGGCCCCGCTCGCGCTGCTGGACGCCGAGGACGGCTACGGCGGCCGGTACGGGCTCGTGCTCGACCGCCGCATCGGGACCATGACCGCCACCCTGCGGGTCATTCCGGCATCGACCTGGCTGGCCAGCCGGGCCGACGCCGACGGGTGGGTGGCTAACTGGGGCGGCTGGCTGGCCAGCCTCGGCTACCTGCCCGCATTGCGGCACGTCACCGTCACCATCGACACCGCGCCCGAGCCCGGCTCCACGCTGGCCGACTCGGTGGCCGCCGCGCTCGACCCCGCCGCGCCGCTGGCCGCCCGGCAGATCATGGGCCAGCTCGTGGACGCCGCCCCGGCTGCCGCGGCCGACGTGGATACCAGGGTCAGCATCACCTTCGACTCCAAGGCCTCCCCGTCCGCCCCGGACACCATCGCCGAAGCCGCGGCCGAGGTCGGGCGGACGCTGCACGGCCTGGAATCAGCGCTGGCCACCTGCGGGGTCACCGTGCTCGGCCGGGCCACCTCCTCCGAGATCGCCGGCGCGGTGCGGACCGCCTTCGACCCCGCTGCCAGGGGCGAGGTCAACCGGCTGCTCGCCCCCGCCGGGATCGGCGAGGCGGACTCAGAGCTGAGCTGGGCGGAAGCCGGGCCGGTCGGCGCGGAGGAGGAGCCCGGCTGCTACCGGCACGACAGCGGCATCAGCATCTCATGGGCCTGGAGCGAGGCACCCCGGCAGAACGTGACCGCCGACGTGCTCGCCCGGCTCGTCGCCCCCGGCCGTCACCCCAAGCGGGTCAGCCTCCAGTACCGCCCGTTCAGCGCGGCCGAGGCGGCCCGGGTGCTGGAGGCCGAGGTCAATGCCGCCCAGTTCCGGGCCATCTACAAGCACCGCACCGGGCGCGACGAGACCGCGCGGGACAGCTACGACCAGGCTCGCGCCCGCCGGGCCGCCGCCGAGGAGGCGGCCGGCGCCGGAGTCTGCCTGGTCTCGCTGTACGTCACGGTCACCGTCGGCAGCGACTCGGAACTGGCCCGCGCCGCCGCCGAGACCGAGGCGGCCGCCGAGTCCTCCCGCATCCGGCTGCGCCGGATGACCTACGCCCAGGCCGCCGGGTTCGCGGCCACGCTCCCCGTCGGCGTCTGTCCCGCCGAACTGGCCCGCCGGATGCCGCACTAGCACCAGGAGACCGTCATCATGACCACGCTGCACCCCGCCCGTCGCCTGGCCCCGCCGGGTCCCGCGTCGCCCGCGCGCCCGGCCCAGGTACCGCCGGCCTGGGGATGGAAGATCCCTCTCGCCGGCCGCGCCGCGCACGTCACCGCGGCGCCTGAGTACCAGGGGACGACGACGCAGGTCTGCGGCCTGTACCCCTACGTCGCCGGGTCCGGGACTCCCGTGGTCGGCACCCCCGTCGGGCGGCACCAGCTGTGGGGCGAGGTGGTGTGCCTGGACCCCCTTGCCTGGCTACGGGCCGGACTGATCACCAACCCCGGGGAGTTCATCCTGGGGCAGCCCGGCACCGGCAAGTCCACGCTGGTCAAGCGGCAAGTCACCGGGGCCGTAGCCACGGGTACGCGGGCCATCATCCTGGGCGACACCAAGCCGGACTACAGCATGCTCGTCGAGCACCTCGGCGGTCAGGTGATCCGGATTGGCAGGGGACTCGATCGGATCAACCCGTTGGACACCGGCCCACTCGGCGCGGCACTGCGCCAGATGTCCGGCCCGGACGCGGAGGCGCTGCGCTGGGAGGTCCGCTCCCGCCGCCTGAGCCTGCTGATGGCCCTGTGCACCCTGGTCCGGGAATCCCGCATCACCAACGCCGAGGAGGTGATCCTCGGCCGGGCCATCGACCTGCTCGACGAGCGCGGCCTCCCCGGTGACCAGCCCACCATCACCGACGTGCTGGCCGTCATCGAGCAAGGCCCCGATATCCTGCGCGCCGCCGCCCGCACCGACACCCCGGCGGCGTTCAGGGACCACGTCGCCGCGCTGGTGTTCACCCTCGACCTGCTCGCCACCGGCTCCCTGGCCGGAGTCTTCGATCAACCGACGACCATGCCGATCGACCTGGACGCCCCGGCGGTCAGCGTGGACATCTCCCGGGTCGGCGCGGCCGGCGACAAGCTGCTGACCGCCGCCATGCTGTGCGTGTGGAGCTACGGCTTCGCGATGGTCGATGCCGCCGCCGCGCTCGCCGACCAGCAGACCGCGCCTCGCCGCTCCTACCTGGCGGTCATGGACGAGCTGTGGCGGGCGCTGCGCGGCGCCCCCGGCCTGGTCGAGCATGCGGACGCGCTTACCCGGCTGAACCGGGCCAAGGGAATGGGATCCATCATGATCACGCATTCCCTCGCCGACCTCGATGCCCTGGCCACCGAGGAGGACCGGGCCAAGGCCAGGGGCTTCGTGGAACGAAGCGCGATCACCGTCATGGGCGGACTGCCGCCCCGCGAACTAGCCCGGGTCAACGAGATCACCCCGCTGACCGAGCCCGAGCAGGAACTGGTCACCTCCTGGAGCGCCCCCGACTCCTGGCAACCCGGCGCCCGCCACCCCGGCAGAGGCAAGTACCTGATCAAAACGGGCCAGAGGCTGGGTATCCCGGTCGAGCTCAGCCTCGTCGGCGCCGAGCACGCGCTCTATGACACTGACCAGGCCATCCGCCAAGAGATACGACCGAATAGCGCCATGACGGGGCTCCCGTCAGCGCTGACTCCCGCGGCCGGGACCCCGCGCGCAGGCAACCGGGCCAGAGTCCGCGAGTCAGGAGGAGGCGGGGACCGCCCATGAGCACGGGAGACAACATGTCAGCTGACGGCGTGAGACGCGCTTATGGTCTCGGCCCCAGGATCAAGCCTGAACTGCCGGGTCCCAGCCCTCTGTGGCAGGCCACCCAGCAGGCCAGGGACGAATTGCGGACCGCGGAGATCTCGTTCGCCAACCAGGAAGCCACCGAAACCGAGCTCCTGGCCGCAGCGCGCAAACTGCGGAACCTGCAGCAGCAGTGGGGGAACTCGGGACCAGCCATGGGTGCCGGTGCCCCGGCTGCCTGTGCTTCCCTCTCTTTCCCGAATCCGGTGGCCGCGGGTGCCGAGACCGGCTCACCCCGGCGAGCTGGTGCCCGGTCTAGGCCTCATACAGCCCGGAGAACTCCATGACATCGCTGGACGCCGGGCGTCAGGCATGCCGGGAACAACACCGGCATCCGGCACCCGGGCGTGCGGCCGCCGCCCGTACTGAACTCCAGGAAGTTCGCGCAACCGACCAGGCCATCCGAGGCGGGCAGCGATGGAGGCCCTGGTGAACGGTGCGATCGGGCCCCGGCCTCCGCTAGCACCCGGGAATGCGGCACTGGCGTGGGGACTGATCGCCATGTGCTGGGGCCTTGCCGCCCTGGTGTGGCTGGCCTGGGCCGCTGCCCGGCTTGCCGCCGTGATCACGGGACACGGCTACGTCCCGCCCTTCGGCGCTGGGTGGGCGTCCGCGCTGGTGCACGGCCACACCACGCAGGCCTGGCCCGGCGTCCCCACGCCCCTGGTCATCATTACGGCGACCGTCTTCGCCGGGTCCCTGACCGCCGTCGCGGTCATCACCTGGCGGATCGTCTCGCGGCGCGCCACCCGCCCCGGCGACCCAGTCGCCGCCCTCAGCCGCAACGAGTCCGTCCGGCGGTTCGCCCAGCGCGGGACCGCTGAGCAGAGCATCCGGCTGCGGCCCTCGCTGAGGGACGCCCGTCCTCGGCAGCTGGCCAGCGCCGACATCGGGCTGCTGCTGGGTCGACTCAAGCAGCCCGGCGGACACGGGCCGGACCTGTTCACTTCCTGGGAAGACACGGTCGTCGCGTTCATGGGGCCACGCTCGGGCAAGACGACCAGCCTCGGCATCCCCTACGTGCTGTCAGCGCCAGGCCCGGTCGTGGCCACCAGCGTGCGGGCCGACTTGTGGGCGGCGACCGCTGAACTGCGAGCCGCCTCCGGGTCGGGCATCTGGGTGTTCGACCCTCAGCGCGTCACCGCCGCCGGGCAGCGGTGGTGGTGGAACCCGCTGGCCGGGCTGACCGACGTCGAGGCCGCCAACAGGCTGGCCGGGCACTTCGTCGTCACCGTCAACGACAGCAGCAGCAGGAAGGACATCTGGGGGCCCGCCGCCCAGGAGCTGCTCACCAGCTTGCTGCTGGCCGCGGCCGCCTCCGGCCGCACGCTGCGCGAGGTCTCCCGGTGGCTCGACGACCCCGGCTCGCCGACCGCCGCCGAGCTCCTCGACGACGCCGGGTACCGGGCGCTGGCCTCATCGCTTCGCGGTGCCCAGCACGGCGCCCCCGAGACCAGGGACGGGATCTTCCAGACGGCCAGGACCGCCGCCCAGTGCCTGCATGACGAGCAGATCATGGCCTGGGTCACCCCGCCCCGCGACCGGCGGCTGCCCGCGTTCGACCCGTCCCGGTTCCCGGCCACCCGCGACGTGCTGTACCTCATCACCGAGTCCAAGTCCGCGGCCTCCCCGCTGATCGCCGGGCTCACCGACGCCGCGATGCGCGCCGGGCGCCGCCACGCCGAGCGACGCGGCGGACGGCTCGACCCGCCCATGGTCCTGGTCCTGGATGAGGCGGCGAACATCTGCCGCATCAGTGACCTGCCCGACCTGTACTCCCACCTCGGCGGCCGGGGCATGATCCCGGTCACCATCCTGCAAAGCTACGAGCAGGGCATCACGGTCTGGTCCGAGCACGGCATGGCCGCCCTGTGGGGTTCGGCGACGAAGAAGCTCATCGGGGCCGGCGTGGACTCTCCCCGGCTCACCCGCGACGTGGCGGGCCTGATCGGCCACCACGACGTGCCCGTCCGTTCCCTCACCATCGGCGACGGCCGCGCCAGCGAGCAAGTCTCCTACCAGCGGCGCCTGATCCTCGAAGCGGCCGACATCCGGGCCATCGAGGCCGGCACCGCGCTGCTGCTGGCCAGCGGCAGCCGTCCTGCCCTGCTCGACCTGCAACCCTGGTACGCCGGCCCGGACGCCGCGCGGATCGACGTGGCCCGGCAGCGCGCCGAGGCAGCCATCCAGCGCGCCGCCCAGGCCGCGGCTCGCGCAGCTGTCCCCCTCAGAGAGCGGTGAGGCGTCGTGACCGCCGAACCGCTAGCCCCGCCACAGGCTGATGAGGAAGACCTGCCCGAACCGGTGTACGCCAGTGCCCAGGACTGGGTAATCGAGCACTTCCTGCCGGTCTACCGACGCCCGATCGGCGGTGAGTTCCGGTGGTGCGCGCAATGGTGGCGCCACGCCGAGGCGATCATCCGGCTCACCGCCCTGTGGCAGTCGTGGGAAGCCATGCGGCTCCAGCCGGGCACCGGCACCGCCAACTGGCTCCGTGACCACCTCGATCACCAGCTCCCCGTCCTGCTCGGCCGGTCCGGCCCGTTCGCCCAGTGCTCCCCTGACGAGCACGTCGAGCCGCGGACCGCTGCATGCGACCCGCCGCCCCCCGGCTGGTGGGAGCTAGAAGACGAAGACCAGGGGTGAGGCCCAGTGACTGACACCCACAAGGGAGAAAGCCAGCTCACTTTCGATGAGCGGTGGCACGATGACAACAACGGAGGTACCAGCGATGAACCACCACGGCGAGCAGGCTCTGCGGCACTGGCGCCAGCACCTGCCGACCAGCTTCAGCAGGCTGGAGGACCCGGACCGGTTCTTCACCAACCTGGGCGAGCAGGCGGAAGCGGAGATCGAGGACCGGTACCTGCAGTACGCGGGGCCGGAGATACCGGGGGAGAGCGCGGAGGACAAGCAGGCGCGCTTGGCCCAGGCGATGAACCAGGCGACGGAGGAGGTGTACGCGGAGCTGGTGACCCCGAGCCCGGCCAGCCAGGGCGAGCCGTCCGCCGATCCGGACACGGAGACCCGCCCGATGAGCTAGCCCCGCAGTACCCCTGGGCACTGATCCCCGCCGACGGGCCACGTTTCCGCCCGGCCGGGATGGAACAGCTGGCTCCGTCCGGCGCCAGGGCACGTATCCAGGCCAACCTCGAAGCGCTCTCGGTCGCCGCCGGCATCGTCATCGACGGCGCCCCGCTGACGACCGAGGCACAGCAGGTGATGGGCCGCTACGGAGGATGGGGTGCCGCCGACGCCATCTTCGCCCCCGGAGCCAACGGCAACGACCTGCGCGACCGGGACCGGCTGCGCGCCGTCCTGGCCCGGCTGGGCGGCAGCGAGGAAGCGGGCGAGCGGTTCTTCCGCTCAGCCGGGCTGACCGTCCTCAACGCGCACTACACCGACCCGATGCTGGTCGGCGCGATCTACCGGGCACTGGCAGATCTGGGCCTAGTCCAGGGGACAGTTGTCGAGCCAGGGGCCGGCTCGGGCCAGTTCGCCGCGTTCGCCCCTGCGGGCATCCGCATCACCGGGATCGAGCTTGACCCGGCAACGGCCCTGATCGCCCAGCTGCTGCACCCGGACGCCGAGATCCTCACCGGTTCGGTCTCCGACCCGCGTTTCGCCCGTATCCGCGACCAGTCCGCCGCACCCGTGCGCGTCCCGCGCGACACGGCGGACGGATTCGTGGGCAACGTCCCCTTCAGCGAGGTGAAGTGGCCGGATGAGGTGCTCAACCCTGGCCCCAGGTTCTCCCTGCACGACCATGCGATCAGGTGGGGCGTCACCCGGGTAGCGCCGGGAGGCCTGTGCGCCTTCGTCACCAGCCGGTATACGGCCGATGCGGTTAACCCTCGCTTCCGGCGCACCCTGGCCGGCGAGCTCGACCTGATCGGCATGGTGCGCCTGCCGTCAACCGCGCACAAGCGGATGGCCGGCACTTCCGTGGTCACCGACATCATCATCGGCCGGCGGATAGCCGACGGCCAGCGCCCGCTCACCAGCCCGCAAACCTGGGAGCAGTCCCGGCCGCTGGCCATCCCCGGCAGCAGCCAGGCGCCGCGCGTCAACACCTACTTTCACGACAACCCCCAGCACATCCTCGGCAACCTGCAGGCCGGCGGGATGTACCGCGCGGACGACTTCACCATCGCCCCCTCGGGCGACCTTGAGCAGCAGCTCGGTGCCGCGCTCGGCGAGATCACCGGCCGCGCCCTGGCGGCCGGGCAGCGCTGGCAGCCCCGCCCGGCCGCCCGCCCGGTCATCGAGATCCTCTCCCGCCGGCCTGACGGCACGATCACCACGGCACCGGACGGCACCTTCACCCAGGTCGTCCACGGCCAGGACATCCCGCTGGTCATCAGCGGCGAACGCGAGGCCGACCAGACCCGCAGGCTCGTCGCCCTAGCCGAAGCCCGCAGCACCTTGATCAGCGCCGAAGCCACCTGCCCGGAAGACACCGACGAGATCGACGCGATGCGGGCCAGCATGGGAGAGCTCTACGACGCCTACACCGCCGCCTACGGCCCGATCGGCCGGTTCACCACCCGCACCGTCACGTACCACGTCAAGACGCTGGAGGGGGTCCTCGACCGGCTCGACTTCAGCAGGAAAGACGTGCCCGACCCCGAGGTGACGCTCCTGGAGGCATACCTCGGCCGCCACGCGCTGACCAGGATCGTTAACTCCGTCGCCAACCCTGAACAGGTGCGACAGGGCACCCGCAAGGACAAGCAGGGCGAGACGGTCACCACAACCACTCAGCTGGTCGAGGTCGCCAAGGTCCGCGCAGCCCTGATGACCGCGCTGGGCCAGATCCCGCGGGGAGCAGACGCCGACACCCTCACCGCCACCTTCGGCGAGCGGATGAGCCGGATCGAGAAGGGAGAGCAGCGCACCCGGCTGATGCCGGCCGCCTTCCGCTCCGACCCGCGCCGCCCGGCCGTCGAAGCTCTCGAGACCTTCGACCCGGTTACCCAGACCGCCACGAAAAAGGCCGTGTTCTCCCGGCGCACCGCCATGCCCCACCGGATGGAACTGGGTGCCGACACCCCGCAAGAAGCCCTCGACCTGGTACTCATCCACCGGCGGAGCGTGGACCTCGGCGAGATCGCCCGGCTGCTGGGCACCGACGAGGCTGAGGCCCGGACGCAGCTCGCCACCCTCGTATTCGACGACCCGGCCACCGGCACCCTCGTTGCCGCGAGCGAGTACCTGTCCGGGAACGTGCGGGAAAAGCTGGACGCCGCGCACACGGCTGCCGCAGGTGACCCGGAACGCTTCACCGCCAACGTCGAAAGCCTCCAGGCCGTCCAGCCGCCCGCACTGGCCGCCGAGGACATCCAGGCCCGGCTGGGTTCTGCGTGGCTGAGCCGGGAGATGGTCCAGGAGGGACTGCGCTACGTCCTGGAAGATCCGAGGCTGACCGTCATCCACCCCGGCGGCTCGGAATGGAGGGTGGAGTCGCGTACCGCCCGCAACTCCCGGGCGCAGGACACCTACGGAACCAGCGACTGGAACGCCCTGGACCTAGCCGAAGCGCTGCTTACCAACGCCTCGATCACGGTGCGCCGCACCACCATTGACCCGGTCACCGGGGACGAGAAGAGCTACCGCGACGACGGCGCTACCCTCTTCGCCTTCCGCAAGGCCCAGCGGCTGGACGCGGACTTCGTCGCCTGGCTCTGGTCAGACCCGGTGCGCGCGGACGAATGCGTGCGCCTGTACAACACCGCCTACAACAACCAGGTCAAGCGCATCTGGGACTCCTCTCCCTTCTACATCCCCGGCCTGGCCCCCGGCATGAAGCTCCACCCGTTCCAGAACGCCATGGTCCGCCGCCTGCACACCGAAAGCGGCCTGGCGGCCTGGGTGGTGGGAGCAGGCAAGACCGAGCTTGGCATCGTCGCGGCGATGGAAGGCGCCCGGCTGGGCCGGCACCGGCTGACCGCCATCGTGACCCCGGCCAGCCTGGTCAACCAGTGGCGGGACCGGATATACCGCACCTTCCCCGAAGCGAGGGTGCTGGTCGCCGACGACGACCTGCGCGGGCGCAAGGACGCCCGGCCAGTGTTCACCGAGCGCGCGGCCTCGGGCGATTACCAGCTGGCCATAGTCCCGTACGAGTTCTTCGGATCTCTCACGCTGTCGGCCGACGCGGCCCGCGCGTCCGTGGACGAGGAGATCGACAAGCTCACCCGCTACGCCGAGCAGGCCGCAGCCCAAGGCGACAGGTACACCGCCAAAGAGCTGCAGGGCAAGATCGCGAAGCTAGAAGCAAAATACTCCGCCGCGGTCAAGGCCTCCGGCGGCGCGGCCGGGTTCACCGACACCGGCATCGACTCGGTCGTAGTCGACGAATGGCACAACTTCCGGCGCATCAAGCGCGACTCGAACAACCGCCTGCTGGCCGTGGACGGCTCCGGCCGGGCCAACCACATGCTGGCAGTGTTCGACTACCTGCGCAAGCGCCATCCCGAAGGGCTGCGTCTAGGGCTGAGCGGCACCCCACTGGAGCAGTCGATCGCCGACGCCTGGGCCGCCATGCGCTTCTTCACCCCCGAGCGCCTCAAGGCTCTCGGGCTGGAAGAGTTCGACGCGTTCCTGACTACCTTCGGGCGCACCGAACCGCGCCGCGAGCCAACCCCGACCGGCAGCGGACTGCACGTACGAGAACGGCAGGCGGACTGGTTCAACCTGCCCGACATGCGCCGGACCCTGTGGGACCCTTTTGCTGACGTGGTCCGCCGCGCCGACCTGGGGCTGAACCTTCCCCGCCTGGCGGGAGGCCGCCCGCAGACCCACGTCCTGCCCCAGACCCCGGGCCAGTCGCGCATGCAGGCGGACATCGACCACCGCTATGAGCTGTTCAAGGCCGGCGACCGTGAAGGGGACAATCACATCCTCAAGCTGATGGACCAGGCCGCGAAAAACGCCCTGCATCCTCGCATGCTCGGGATGGACACCGACGGGAAGATCAAGCTCGAGGTCTGGGCGGATGACGCGGCCGCCTGGTACCACGCGACCAAGGACGCAGGCTTCCTCGACCGCGACGGGAACCCGCACCCCGTGCCCGGGGCCCTGCGCATGGTCGCATGCGAACTGGGCGTCCCCGACGCGGCCAGGCCAAACGCGTGGTCGGTCTATAGCGAGATGCGCTCACTGCTGGCGGCCCGTGGCGTGCCCGCCCAGGCCATCCGCTTCGCCCAGGACGCCGACAGCGACCGGAAGAAAGCCGCCCTGTGGGAAGACGCGCGAACCGGCCGGTGCAACTTCGTGATCGGAAGCGCGCAGACAGCCGGAACCGGGGTCGACGTACCCGACCGGCTCCAGGTCCTGGACTACATGACCTTGTCGTGGAACCCGACCCAGTTCGAGCAGTGGCTCGGGCGGATCGTGCGCCAGGGCAACCAGAACGCCGAAGTAGCCGCGCACGTGTGGGCGACCGAAGGCACCATCGAGGTCCTGCGCGCCGACAAGATCGCCATGAAGTCAGCGCCTTTCGAAGCACTGCTCGATGGCACCTCTGACACCCGCCGCCTCACCGAGGAGGACGACAACCCGATCTCGGCATGGGCCGCGGAGATGACCGCGCGCATGTCCGGCAACCCGCTGCTCACCGCGCAGCGCGAGGCGCAACTGGAGGTCGACGTCGCTCAGGGGATGCAGAGCGAATGGCAGCGCGAGAACGGGGTCAAAGCCCGCCGTATCTCCGCGATGGACAAGGAGATCCAGGAGCTGCAGACGGAGAACGCCGCCATCGACGACGCCCTGGGCCGCGCCGTCGACACCAGGGGAGACAAGTTCGCGGCGCTGGTCGGAACCGGGCGGTACACCGTGCGCGCCGAGGCCGGCGCCGCCCTGATCGCCGCACTGGCAGCTACCTCCGCAGGAGACGTCAGCACGCTGACCGGTGGTAACCCTCAGCACCTCGCCGAGCTCGCCGGGTTCCCAGTCACTGCCCGGTACAACCGCATCACGGTGACCACAGCAGTAAAGGACGACGATGGGCAGGACGGCCAGCCCGGCGTCGAGTCAGCAGAACGGACCCTGATCACCCTGGGCCTCGAAGGCGTGCCGCAAGGCCAGGTCGGCGTGATTGACTCCGCCGATCTGCCGGAACGCGACCCGGCTGTGCTGGTCACCAGTCTGGAGGACCGCATCCGGCGGCTGCCCGGGCACAAGGCCAAGAACACCGCAGCAATCGCCGACAACCGGGACCAGATCGCCAAGACCAGGGCCGAGCTCGCTAAGCCGTCGCCTTATGTGCAACAGCTTGCCGACGCACGGGACGCCCTCGACCGGATCGAGGCGCAGATCAGCGAGCAGATAAAAGACGACTCGCCCGCCCCGGACGCAGCCGGACCCGAAGCCGATGCCGCCGACGCCGTCCCGGCAGCGCCCGCAACCTCCGACTCTTCGAACGATGAGACCGCAGACGGCGATCACCCTAACTCACCCGACAGCGCGGAAGTCCCCGATGTCGGGCAGGCGTCGCCCGAACCTGGCCTGAGCGGGGAAGACCTCGATTTCGCCTATCGGCACGCCTTCGAATACGCCCTCGGGACCGGCCGTGATCCCGGCGGTGTGCAAGAAGAACGCGCCCTGGACTACGCCACCTGGTACCTGGCCGCCCATCGCGACGAGGAATCCCTGGACGACCTGCCCGACCACCGCTACGCATGGACGCGGTTCGC
>Ga0335072_10001386_pt1 | contig 39505 bp, 38 predicted proteins | sample Lox_Sample_21_FD_206725 | JGI IMG/M metagenome (GOLD analysis project Ga0335072, IMG submission 206725) | Soil microbial communities from Loxahatchee National Wildlife Refuge, Florida, United States - Lox_Sample_2.1 | ecosystem: Environmental > Terrestrial > Soil > Wetlands | place: USA... | reverse complement strand
GGCTCATAACCCAAAGGTCGTAGGTTCAAATCCTACCCCCGCAACCAAAGAATCAACAACTTACGGGAATCAGGCGCTACCGACAGACTCCCAATATCTCCCAATAAGAAAATCCATGGTTTAGGCGCTCGCTTTCATCGGCTTGAGCACCATCTCCACGACCTTCCCATTCGCTTCTCTCTTCGATGACGACATGGCCTGTCCGTAGACGTTCATCGTCGTCTGGATGGAGGCATGACGCATGAGTTCCTGTTGCACCTTCATGGGCGCTCCGGTCTCGTCCAGCCACGAACGGTACGTGTGGCGGAACGTGTGCCAGCCGATGGAGCTGTACTTCCCGGCTGCGGCCCGGCGTTCTTTGTGAATGGGAAGCCGTGCTCCGTTCGGTGTCGGCTTCGTCTGGTTGCACCAGACTCCCACGCCGGCTCCGCATTTCGGGCACTCCACCAGACACCACCCGGCAGGCCGGATGTGACGCCTCTGAATCTCCGTCGGGAAATAAGGCTTCTCGGTGATGGGATTCGCAAAGACCCAGCCTTCTTCTGTCGGCACGGCTTCCTTGCTCCACTCCGAAACCACCTCCGTCAGCGACGGATGCAACGGAACATAGTCCTGGGAGTATTCGGTTTTGACATCATCCACGTTCCCGTTCACGATGCTCCGCTGAACGAGGAGTTGATTCTTTTCAAAATCGAAATCGTCCCACTGAAGCGCCGCGATCTCGCTCACTCTGAGACCGAGGCATTGGGCGATATAGGCCATCGTGCGATACGGCTCTTTCAGTAGCGCAATGATGGCTTCGAACTGGTCCACAGTGAGAATGGCTGGACGCTGACGACGCTTGGAACCGTCCTTGATTCGAACCAGCGCAATAGGGTTTCTCTTCTCGGTGAACAACTCCCACCGCGTGGCGCACTCAAACATCAGGTGCATCACGCTTCGGATATGGGTCTTCGATTTCGGAGCCATAGGGAGTTTCTTCAACCAATCCTCGACCGCCATCGGTCGAATCTTGTCGAGCAAGTAGTCACCCCAACGCGGCTTCAGGTGGTTCTTGATATTCGACCGATACGATTTCGAGGTTGAGTACCGTTCCGGCATCTCTTCCTTGAGGTAGCGGTCGCATATCGCACCGAACGTCACCACGGCCAAACGCTGCTGTGGAGTTTCTGAGTTGAGTTTGAGAAGAAGAGCTTCGACCGCCTTCTGTGCCTGAGCCTTGGTTGGGTACTGTGCGGCGTTGCCGACAATGCAAGACTTCCGTCTTCGTTGTCCCTGCTCCGTCGCTTCGTAGAACCGAAACTCCCAGGTGTCTGGTCCCTTCGCCCGCTTCTTTCTGGTTAGACTTCCGAATTGATAACATGCCCGTTCCATCAAGGTGCCTTTCCTTGATTTCCCGGCACGGATAGCTGTTATCAGGGTAACGCCACCACCGGGGAAAATCATCAAAAACCGCCGATCTCACCTCGCTCTTGATCCTTCAACTCGCCAGGTCCCGGTCGATCCAAGCCGTCAACGCAGATGCCCTGAAACGCCAGAGCTTGCCCACATGCACGGCGGCAATTTCGCCACGATGGACAAGCCGCTGGAGCGTCCTCGGATGGACCTTGAGGATCGCTGCCGCCTGATAGCTATCGAGCAGCGGCTCGCGGTCGATCTGCGGATGGCCATTGGACGCGCCTATGCTTGATGGTGGTTTTTTCTCATCGGACATGGTGACTCCTTGTGCGAGCGAACCGTACTTGCTGGTTCACAAGCGAGGTTCGCCCTCGAAACCCAACTCGTCCAATGAAATTTTGTGTGAGCGTCATGCCTAGGAGGCATGACGCTAAACCGCAGGGCACGTTGAGGCGAGTGCCAGATCTAGATATTCGGAGGTAGAATTCTATGCACGATGGGGCACTTAAGCGCGCCCAATCCTGAAGCACTTGCTGTCCGTCCAAGAATTCCCCGGTCTCTGGAGGATACGCATGGTCTTACCAGATATTCGTCTGCTGCAGGCGGCGATTGTACTTGCGGAAGAACTGCATTTTTCACGAGCGGCTGAAAGGTTGAACATGAGTCAACCGACGCTCAGTAAGCAGATTTTTCGCCTGGAACAATCTCTCGGATTCCACATCTTTGAGCACAGTCACCAGGCTGCCGAACTCACTCCAGCCGGGCAGGTTTTTATCGCAGAGGCGCGTGAGGTCGTACTCCACGCCGAGCGTGCCATTCTCTCTGCAAGGGCTGTGATTGACGGCCCGACGGAGATCTTGAACCTGGGCAAGTCGTCCTACAATGACCCATTTCTCATCTCGGTGCTCACGTCGATCCAGCTCCCGTTATTCCCTGCGATGAAGATCAAGCTTTGGAGCAACTATTCCAAGGAACTGGCTCAACAAGTCATCGCCGGAACTCTTGATGTTGCTCTCGTCACTGGTGTTCCTCTGAAGGGCAAACTGAGCGCTCTGGAGATCGCGAACCATCCCTACTACGTCGCGATGCGAACGGGTGACGAACTCGCTGCCTACAGAGAGGTTCGGCTGAGCCAGATGGCGCGTCGACTTTGGGTGCTCTTTGGCCCGCACATCAACCCATATCACTACGACCACATCTTGGCCGTAACTTCAGAGAAAGAGATATATCCTTCCGATATTTATCACTTCACCAGCCCCGAAGAGGCTTCTGCATTAGTGCGCGAACATCATGGCTTGGCGTTTCTTCCGCGAACCGGGGCTTGGCGAATTGCGCGAGACGGCATTACGATTCGCCCCCTGGCGGAAGATCGGCTACGCGTCATCACGAGCCTTGCTGTTCGTGCCGATAATAAGTCACGGCTTGTGACCGAATTCGTCAAGGCCGCTGGAAGGAAGTTGGGTGAAGTCGGACAACGGGCACAAAGGAGGCTGCCTCTAACCGGATGATTCAATCGCCGTTGCCGGAGGCGTTCTCAAGCGCATCGGCTGCTCGTATCTCAATATTGAGTGGACCTTCTACACCGCACTTCGGACAGAGATATATGCCGGTCGTGTACGCTCGATCTTCAAATTCTTCTCTTCGGGATGCGCCTCCACAATGGAGGCACACATGGACGTGGATTAGGTCCAATTTCCCGATGTTTGAATCACCGATCATCACTTAAGTTATCCAGGCTTGAGCAGAAGAGTACGGATCGCTTTCGCCCTACAAATGACCCGTCACAAAAAGGGCCAAATTTCCAATGAAATTCGTTCCTACATCATTGGGGGACTATCACCTGATCGCCCTATGAACCGTTCCTCCAGGCGAACGACCTTGCGTAAAATCCTTCTGGCGCGCAATAAACGAGATTTGGTTGCTGGAACAGAAATCCCAGCCAGTTCGGCGACCTCTCTTATCGAGCCATCATTAGATTGATGAATCTCAACCACACTCCGCAGAGTCGGGCGTAGACGGCCGATAGCGCGACCTAAGTGCACTGCTGTCTCGTGCCGTACAAGAAGCTCTTCAGCGTTATTCCTTTGATCTGCAATCTTATAGCTCTGACCCGCCTCGCCATCGAGCACATCCATAGAGATCTCAGGACGTGTACGCCGCCGACGCAAACTCATGAGCGCAGAATTGATGGTGATACGTGTGAGCCAAGTGGAGAACTTCGCTCTCCCGTCGAAAGAGTTCAAATGAACATAGGCCTTCATCCACGCATCCTGAATCATATCTTCGGCGTCATCTTGATTCCTCATAATCCGATAGGCAGCCTTGAACGCTGTAGTCGAGTGTCTAGCCCAGAGTTCCGCGAATGCCGAATGGTCTCCAGATTTGGCCGCCGCGACGAGGTCCTCATCGGGCAGAGGAGTAGCCACGACTTCTACGTTCACGAGAGACTCGTCGTCTTCCCTTAATGAAGCCATACGCCGACGATGACAATGGCTGGCCAGTTCCGTTTGGTCGGGGCATTTTTTCAATGTTGGTTCCAAATCCGTTGATGCCAGATGCAAGGAGAGAGCCACTCGTAATCCATTTGGCATCAATGACTTAGAGTCACGGAAAGTCTCGGGTTTTCGGGATTTCCCGTTTAATGGGTAAAACGCGGAAGTGACATAAGCCAAGCTTGAATGAGGAACTGGCGAAGCTATTTGCTGAAGAAGAAGAAATCACTATTGCGTTTGACTCATAAGCGATGGACTGCTCCCAAGTACCCCACTCGCTTGAAAAGCAGCGATGGGCCTGACGCATGGAGTTAGGAAGTGCTGGGCCATCTGCTTGCCTACGACAAAGTGTTCGACGGATGGTTGTTGCAGCTCATCGAGACTACCGACCTGAGTCAACGTGCGCCCCAGTATTCACCCATTTTCCTTTGCGCTTCTGAAAGATTTCAGTGGAACGGCAGCTAAGCGATTCCCGCTTTCCTTGGCTCTCCATTGTGATTTGCAGTTGGGAGTACAAGACGGCCACATCCTCAAAGCGTTGAATCTCAGTTCGCGAAAATGACAGGGATACCAGTTTCCCGCCATGGGTGGCGAAAGCCTCCGCGCCTGCTAAGAACTCATCACGATTTTGCCAGTGTTCCTCACCTGGATTGATAGTCAGGAAGTCTTCACCGATCAATTCATGGAGCTTTGCTTGATCGTTGGAGAAGTAGCTCTCCCACACCTGTTGCCGGACCTTGAGCAGCTCTGTCCGTTCCGCGGACGTGGGCGTCGTCCCAGTCTGAGCAAAGCTAAACGACGGAACGACCAATACCAGAGTTACCAGAAGGATGGTAATCAAGACTCGCGAATGCTTCATTTCGGCATTTCTCCAATCGGCTGTGGTTGAACTGGATTGCTGCGGAAAGAGGCGGCTCCCGCAACTCCCGCAAGTACAGCTAGGACACCGGCAATGCAACCGACCATCACGAAGGTTTGAGCGTAGGCCTGATCGATAGCCACTCTACCTACTTCGTTCGGTGTAGAAATTGCCCCGAGCCGCCGGCGTTGCTCCCAGATAGATGCTGAGTCATCAGCACTAATTCCGTTGGCGACCAATTGCGTTTGTAAAGAAGCATCAAATCGATGCTGGAAGAGGGGTGTGGATATGGCGAGAACGAGAAGAGCGGCAACCTGGGCAACGGTGTTATTGACTGCGGAGGCAATCCCAGCATGCTTATCCTCCACTGACGACATGACTGCAGCCGTTAAGGGACTGACGGTGATCGCGAGTCCGACACCTATCAAGAAGAGCGCTGGTGCGAGCCGCGCCCAATAGTTTGGGTTGAGATTCGACGTGGCAAGCAAGAAGAGGCCGACGGCCACAGTCAACGGACCGACCGATAGCATCGCGCGACCACCGACGCGCTGTGCGAATGATCCCGCCCATCGCGAAAGGAGCGATAGTGTCAGCACGAGCGGTAGCAGTGCAGCGCCGGCCTGTTGAGGCGAGTATCCCTGAATCTGAATGAGATCGAGAGGAATATAAAAAAACATGGGAGCCACGCCGCCGTAGAGCAGGAGAGTGACAAGATTTGTTCCTGTAAAGAGTCGGTTGTGAAAGAGCGTCAATGGCAACAGAGGATTCTGGCTCCTAGCCTCCCACCGAAGAAATATTGCTCCTATCACAGTCCCAACAATGCACGAAATTAATCCGAGACGAGGGGTTGCCTCCCACTGGAGCAGCCCCAAGGTCAGGCTCACGAGACCAACTGTGCCGAGAAAGGCGCCTGAGAGATCAAGGCTCTTGGCCTTCACTTTTGGACAAAGATCTCTCGTCTTAACTGCGATGATCCACAGAGCGATAGCCGCGACTGGAATATTCAGAAGAAAGACCCAACGCCATGATCGGTGCTGTACGAGCCATCCGCCAACAATCGGCCCACAAGCCGCCATCAGCGCCCCAACGGCAGACCATGTGCCAATCGCCTTTCCTCGTGATTCAAGAGGAGTGGAACTATTCAGGAAGGCTAGACTGTTAGCCACCAGGCACGCCCCACTCGCACCTTGAGCTGAACGCGCGATCAAGAGCTGGATGATGGATGGCGCAAACGCACACCAGCTCGATGAGAGCGCGAACAGAAGTATCCCCAGCCCGAATATTTTCCGCTGTCCGTACCTGTCTCCAAGAGCGCCCGCGAACAGCAAGAAGGAGGACAAGAAAAGCCCATAGCCAGCAGTTACCCATTCTGCCTGAACAGCGGTTGCATGATACGTGTTTTGGATAGCGGGCAAAGAGACGCCGGTAACGGTGCCATCAATGAATTCCATACTCGAACCGAAAATCGTGGCAATCAGAACCCATCTAGCCAAGGTCTCTTCAGATGGGTCAGAGCCTTCGGCCTGGCGGCGCACATTGGTAGGCGAGCCTATACAACTCATAGGGATTGCCCATTGTCCCGAGACGCAATCAATATTAGTTCCGTGTTGGCTTGCGCTTCGATTTGCAAGAGTCGATCCTCACGGACAATCAGCCCCTCTCCCGCTGAAGCGCCCACTCCGTTCACCACCACAGCGCCCGAAGATGGGACAAGATAAGCAGCGTAACCAGGAGCCAACGGGTACTCCGTAATACTGCCCTGTTCCAATAGTGCGCCACAAATCTTTGCATCAGCACGGATGCCAAGAATCCCATCTGTGGTGGACCCGCCGCTCGCGAACGTTACAAACCGCCCAGCGCGGTCTGCTTTTGGAAAAGGCTTTGTATTCCACTGAGGCGGCCCCCCAAGTGTTCGAGGAGAGAGCCATATCTGAAACAACTTCACTGGCACGTCTTCGGCATTCGTCTCTGAATGACGAATACCTGTTCCAGCGCTCATAACCTGTACATTTCCGGCCTCAATCTCACCGCGGTGCCCTTGGTCATCCTCGTGTGTCAACCTTCCGGTCCGCACGTAGGTGATGATCTCGACATTGGCATGGTGATGGAGGCCGAATCCAGAATGTGGAGCGATCTCATCATCGTTAAAAACGTACAGGCTACCGATGGGCAAATGCGTTGGATTTCCATACGGGCCAATCGCAAAGTGGTGCTTCGCCTTCAGCCACTCATTTTCGTTGCCGGCTATGTCTTGCAGTCGCTTTAGTTCAATCACCGATATCTCCTCCATGCGCTCAGCCGTCGTTTCAATGTATGTGGAATGACGGCTTCTTCACGCAATCCCTGAAAGAGAGGGTGTTGGATCCCATATGGGCGCAAGCCCTGGAGGATCGACAATACGACTACCGCGCTGTGCCAATCGAAAGATCGCGTTCATATCGGCTTGGTCAAGCGCGAAGTCGAAGATGTTGAGATTTTCCTGCATACGCTCTTCTCGCTCGGTCCGCGACAGTGCAACCACACCCCTTTGCTGCACCAGCCATCTCAGAACAATTTGAGAGATGGATTTTCCATACCGTGTCGCGATGACTTGCAAGGTGGGCTCAGAGAACACACGACCGATCGCCATTGCGCAATAGGCGGTCACCGCGGCACCGACTTGGCGGGTGGCCCCGACGAGACTCGCCTGATTCAGATATGGGTGATATTCGAATTGATTTGTCGCGAGAGGAATGTCAGATAACTCAACCGCGCGTTGCAGCAGTGCAAGATTGAAATTGCTGACCCCAATATTGAGCACCTTGCCAGCATGTACCAATGCGTTCAACTGCCCGATCTGGTCTTCGAGAGGAACGATGCGGCTAGGCCAATGGAGCAACAGCAGATCGATATAGTCGGTGCGCAACGCCTTCAGGCTTACATTCACCGATCGCTCAAACTTAGAACGTGCATAGTTGGCAACCCAGACTTTCGTCGTAATGAAAATTTCCTCTCGCGAAACGCCTGATATTTGGATTCCCTCGCCGACCGCATCTTCATTTTCGTACACCTGTGCCGTATCGATATGACGAAACCCCCTACGAATGGCTTGGACGAGAAGGCGAGAAAGCTTCGAACCCTGCATGCCGAACGTCCCAAAACCGATGCATGGAATTCCGGCACCATTCCCGCAGACCTGACTCAATGCCTCTTTGCTCATTGCTGCTCCAGTCGGTGACATATGCTTCCTTTCCGGCGATTCCGTATGGGAGAAAACTCTACTGCTGGTGCAATTCCAGGTCGATCGTGATCTTGATCTCGTCGCTCAACAGACTGGTGGGATATTTCGTCCCGAAGCTAAAGTCGCTGCGTTTGATCGTGGTTGTCGCTGATAGTCCAGTTACGGGCTCCCCTTCCATGCCTTTCTGCGGCGGCGCGGGAGGTTCGGCTTCTAAGACCACCGGCCTCGTTACACCGGCGATGGTGAGATTCCCGAACACCTCATAGCCACTGTCGGCTTTCTTGACCGACGTTGATTTGAAGGTGATTCGTGGGTACTTCGAGACATTGAAAAAATCTTCGCCTTTGAGTGTCTTGTCGCGATAGTCGTTCGCCGTGTTGACGGTTTTCACATCCAGTGTCGCTGCGACGCTGTCGCGGGACGGATCGTTGGGAAACCATTCAACCGTTCCGGTAACGTTGCTCATCGAACCCCGGATGGTCGTTATCGACAGATGCCGCGCCTGGAATGTTGCCTGCGTATGAACGGGATCGATCGTCCAAGTGTTCTTCTGTCCGAATGCCGGGATTGCCAGCATCGCGCTGACAATCAGCAGCATTCGTATAAGGTTCTTCATTCGAGCTCTCTCCTGACGTCTATGCCTTCCGGTTCACTGGAAGATCCTATGACCTCACGATAGGCTCGAAGCTGTTCAGCGTCTTACAGCTTCGTCTCAAAAAGTTTTATAGATTGTTGCTCTGCAGAGCATATGGTCAACTGCGCGTCTCGCGCGAGTACCACCTTACCGGGTTCGGCGGTACTCAGCGGGTGTCACACCCGTCTGCTTCTTGAATGCCAATGTAAGGTGAGCCTGGCTTGAGAAGCCACAGGCAACGGCAATCTCAGCGACGCCAAGCTCATTTTCCGAGAGCATCTTCTCTGCATGTGCGATACGACGCTGCATCACATATTGGTGTGGCGTCGTACCTGTCGATTCCCGGAACATGCGCAGGAAATGGGCTCTGCTGTAGCCTGCCTCGTGTGCCAGAGACTCAAGGGTGAGGTCCTGGTCGAAAGAGGATTCCACGAAATCTTTCACGCGGGCAAGTTTGTTGCCGGGCAATGCCGATACCCTTCCAGGACTTTCAATCGGAACAATCGCGCCTAGGTGCAAAAATCGCAGTGCAAGAGCTTCGGCAACGGTCTCTGCGTAGATTCTTCCGGTCGGATTGCCTGCGTCAAACTCCGCGACGAGCGTCTGCATCAACAGATGGATCGACTTGTCCCTAAGCGCAGAGCGGAATATCAACCGTTCAGGGCGAAGGTTCTTTATGTCCTCGGCGATTCGTTCAATAAAGTGTCCCTCGAATGAGCAATACACCAACTCGGCTTCTGACACCAAGCGCATCTCAGGGACTGGCCCTCTGGGAATCAACGTAAGCTGTCCAGCCGTCTTCCGCACCAGACTGGTTCCCGATTTAGTCTGGTGTTCACCGCGCATCACCTGAGAACTGACCAGAGCCAGCATGTTGTGGTCTGCATGGTCGTTAATACGCATGTTGGCTCCGGCCAACTGGCGCTCCATAATAAAGCCATTCCAGGAGAAGTCAGCGCTCGACCGGACTACGGAAGACTCGCCGGTGCATAAGGTGGAAAGTGCTGCACTTGCGTTCAGATTCATCTCAACTGACCTGGGCCTCTCTCTCGACTCCGCCCCGAACGAGCGGTGCGACTTTAGTTCCGAGAAGCTCGATCGCTCGCATTCTGTTGCGATGAGGCAAAGATGCAATGCTCATCTGAAACGTCAATCGCGATATGCCTCCCAGAACCTCACCAAAGGTGATGATTTTTTCGGCGACTCTCTCCGGCTCACTCACCAGCATTGCTCCCGTGGGGCCACGTAGGGCCTCGTATTGTGAGCGGGTCACGGGCCCCCAGCCTCGCTCTTTTCCGATGTCAGTGAAAGATTGAGCGTAGCCTGGGAAGAATTCATCGGCGGCTTGTTGGTCCGTGTCCGCAACATAGCCAAGAGCATGGATGCCAACTCGCAGGCTTCCGGGCTGGTGGCCAGCTTCCTCTCCCGCCTGGCGGTAGAGGTCAATCAGCGGTCTGAATCGATGCGGCTGCCCACCAATAATGGCCACCATCAGGGGCAGCCCAAGTTCTCCTGCTCTGGCAAAGGATGCGGCTGTGCCACCCACGCCGAGCCAAATGGGGAGCTTATCTTGCAACGGGCGCGGATACACAGGCTGACCCTGGAGTGGCGGACGAAATCGTCCTGCCCAATGAACGCGAGCGTTCTCACGCAGCTCAAGCAGCAGTTCTAGCTTTTCTGCAAACAGTGCGTCGTAGTCCTTGAGTTCAAGCCCAAAAAGTGGAAATGCCTCGGTGAAAGAACCTCGACCAACGATCATCTCCGTGCGTCCGCGAGAGATCAAGTCAATCGTCGCGAACTGTTGAAATAACCGGACTGGATCACGAGCACTGAGAACAGTTACTGCACTGGTCAGCCGGATCTGGTGAGTCAGAGCAGCCGCGGCAGCCAGAAGAGCCTCGGGAGCCGAATCGAGAAATTCGGCTCGATGGTGTTCGCCGATTCCGAACACATCCAGACCAACCTCATCGGCGAGCTGTATTTCTTCAAGAAGATGGGCGATGCGATCCTGAGGGCTCAGGTTCGCACCGGTTAGCGCGTCAGGGACTGCCGCAACGAAACTGTCAATCCCTATCTCCACTCCGCATCCTCCTCAGCTCACCCCACTAAATCAGATTCCTAAGAACCGGCCGAGATGCTTTAACTCGGGGTCCGGATTTGTCGTAAAACGAAAGGGGCCGCCACCTGGGCGACCCGTGTACTCGCATTAATAGCCAATACTGAATCGTTCTCCGCGATGCTTTGGGTTTTCCAGTTCATCGACTGCCGCGATTGCATAGTCTTCCATGGAAATCCGACTGTTGCCGCTGGCGTCTGCGATCAGCTCGTCCTTGCCAAGACGGAATGTTCCCGTCCTCTCGCCGGGCTCGAAGAGCCCTGCCGGGGCAAAGTAGGTCCAGTCCGCGCTACTCACCTGGAGATCCTTATAGACCTGCTCATGAGCCGTTGCGATCGGTAAAGCCGGTTCGGGAAGGAACCCGCTTGCGATAACCGTTACCCCCGGTGCGACGAAGAGCCCTCCGGCTCCTCCAACAACTAGCAACCGCTGCCCGTTTTTCTTCACCGCATCTGTGATGCGTTTAGTTGTGCCGATGATCTGGTTGGAGTCATCCGTAGGCGGACGGTAGGCGCTCACGACGGCGTCCGCACCCTTCAGGACCTCCGCCAACTGAACGCTGTCGCTCAAATCGCTATTTGCGACCTCAAGTCCATTCTTTGCGGAGATGCCGTTTTGAGAGCGAACAATCGCTCGAACCTGATGACCGCGCTTCAGCAATTCAGTTGTGATTCTCGAACCTGCATTCCCTGTTGCACCAATGACTGCGACTTTCATGTTCTAACCTCCATGTTGGATCTACGATTTCTCGCGTCCACAACACCAGATGCCTGAACCATCACAAGGTATTCGCCGAGGATGGAGTTGAGAGACGAATCACGCACGATTCTGTAAGGGCTGGCACGAAACTGAAAAGAAACGTGTCGAAGTACCGAGGTCGGTTTTCCACTTCGTGGTCAACTGGCCGGCGACACCCGGGACCGAGTCTAGATCCAATCAACTATTAGCTTGCGTTCAGCGAAACACCATCTGCCTTCTTGCTTAGTAAACGTATCGGGATGACGAATAGAAGCAACCATGAGACTGTCCTTTCCATCTCGTGTGCTGACATGATGAGCGAGACAATAGCTGACTCCTGTCGCCTTGCTTCCGTCCAACTCGACCGTGCTTTGACCGTTGAAGTGCGTGGTCACCCTATGGCTGCCTAAATTCTCGAAGACAGGAGCGAGAGCCGCTCGACCATAAAGCTCCTGCGAAGGAATTGCCGACTTCGCATCCATGTGGACCACGAAGTGTGTATCCGGTGTAAAGAGCGCCATTTGGCCCTTCGCGTCACGGCGATCAGCACAGTATGCATAAGCATCGACCAACTCGCGGATCGCCAGTCGGTCTGTAGCTTCTTCGGAATTAAGAGTCGAGTGAAAGCTCATACTTTTCTCTCCTGTCTACGGTTTAGATCCTCGAATCGGCAGAGCCTTGGAGATGCGAAAGGTCACCCTTGTACCAGCTGGGCGGTTGCGAACATCCGTTTCGATGTAGCTGTTGACCCTGAACCAAAGACCGTTCCCTCCAAACTGGAGACCCGGCCCAAGACCAACGGTACGCTCTTTAGAGTTTGGGACATTCTCACCATCGATCTGATGGTCCGTTAGTTGTTGCAACCAATATCCGTTGAACCCCACACGAACTCCTTTCAGCACTTCATAGGAAGTCGCGTAGTTGGTATGAAAGGCCTGCCCTGGTTGCATGTTCTTGATGCCAAGACCCACGAACGGATTCTTATTGGTGGAGTTCCACAAATAGTGAAAACGAGCACTTATTTCAAACCTTCTCTTCCATTCGTACGTGAATGCGTAGTACGGGTTGATTGTCACGAAATTGTTCCCGATATTGACGGGGCGCTGATCACTGTACTTGCCAATCGGGACTGTTAAGTCAAGTATTGCGCGTTGCACAAAGACGCCGTTGCCAACCTGCTTTGGAGCCCATTGCAGCGCGAATGGCCCCAGTACCGGGTCGGCTTCGCCTCGCACGGTGGCGTTCGTTCCATTTGCGAGTTTCACCTCAACATCGACAATGGGGACGAGAAACTCTGCTCCGACCCACGCGCCGAAGAGGCGCTTGTTGCTGACGTAAGCTACGTGAGACGTCGATGCGATCGCGGTCAGTGTGTTTGTCCCCGGAATGGTGGCGCCTTTGCTGTCCTTTAAAGTGCTGGCAGAATAAACGTCTGGAAACTCCTCCAGCAGGAACCCCGGACCGGCGAAGCCATCCTCGAAATTCGTGTCTCCCAAATTGACTGAAGGCAATTGAACCTGCGCCATCAACGAAGTGGTCGAAATGCAGCCCATGATTGCAGTACAGGTCATAAGAACGGCTTTTGCCACGCTAGTCCAACTTCGCGAACCTGTCTGCTTCAGTGCCGCTACAATATCGATCCTCATTGCATGACCCTTACCCGACAAATGTTCTGCCGCTGCGTATCGTCGAGCGAACTGGAATTAAACTCGAACCAACACGGGCGAAAAGATGGCTACAGCCTTTTCTGCCTGCAACCAATTCTGCGTTGACTACGCCCTATCGATCACCTGTTTCGATAAGGTGTAGAGCGTGCCTGGCGTACCTCCTGCACAACCGCGAACGCGAAGGCTACTCCAGCGGTGGCTTCGCGGCCAAAACATCCTTGAAGCTGGCACGGTGTTCCAGAAAGACTAGGATCCAGAGCACAACTGCGACCAATGCTGGCGCGATGCTCGCCGGTGCAAGCGTTAGATGAAACGCGAGAATGTTATAGAGCTCCGCCGCTAGCAGCGTCAGCGCAAGTGGCACGAAATAGCCGGAGAGCAACAGAAGTCCGCCGATCAATTGAACGGCAAAAAAGAACGCGGCAAAATGCGACGAACTGATAGCGACGAAGAATTGAACCGCCAGCGGGTTCGTTGGCGGCGGCTGATGGATGAAGTTGAGAAACCCGTTCAAGCCGAAGACCGTAAACATCAGTCCCAGCAGATACCTCGCAATAATGGACACTATCTTCATGCGTTGTCTCCTTCAAATATTCTTCAAAGTTCTACCCGACTCGATACTGACCACCATCTACAACAATTGCCTGCCCCGTGATGAATGCAGCATCATCGCTCGTCAAGAACAAAATCGCGCCTGTAACGTCCTCTGGTTCCTCGATGCGCTTGATTGCCTGCCCCTCCCAGGTAGCGCGTTTTTGCTCTTCCGATTGCGCTGCCGTCGCAAGGGTATTCGTCAATCCAGGCAACACTGCGTTCGCAGTAATGCCGTCGCTTGCAACATCGTTCGCCAAACCCCGCATGAATCCAATAATTCCCATCTTTGAGGCGATGTAGTGACTCATGCCGGGTATGGCCAATCCGACCATGTTGGACGATATGCCGACGAAGCGACCCCACTTTTTCTTTCTCATTGGCGGTAGGAAGTATTTCGCGCTCAGGAAGTGGGAGTCGAGGTTGGTGGCCATGGTCTTCCGCCACGTCGGGAGATCGAGTTCTTCGATTGGGCGGTTGGGGAAATAGCCGGCGTTATTCACGACGATATCCACCCCACCAAAATCGAGGCTTCGGGCGAATGCAGAACGCCAATCCGATTCCTGAGCCACATCAAGCTGAAGCGAGGTTGCCGAGGGGCCAATTTTCCTTTCGGTTTCGTCTGGGGGTTTGAGGTCGGTCACAATGACCCGTGCGCCCCGCTCCGCCAATGCCAATGCGATCGCCTGGCCAATACCCTGGCCGGCACCGGTGACCAATGCTACGCGCCCCTCGTGTGTTCTGATTGAGGCTGCTATGGAGATTTCGCTCATGACTTACCCCCGCGTCGAACCAAACCTCAGTTTCCTGCTTGCATCCTTTTCACTAGGTCCGCTGCTGACGCGCCTTCAAGTGACAGCCCGTAGCCAACTTCCCTTACTAGGCGCTCCTTCAAGGGCTGGATGAAGTGAATTCGGGTGTTGCGGCGCGTTACCTCTGGCGCCCTCAAATACTGCCTCGCCAATTCCTGGGCGCGGCTAAGAGCCATACCTTTGGGCACAACCTCGGCAACCACGCCCCACTCATTCGCCTTAGCCGCGCCGATCGGCTCTGGATTCAGCAGAAACGCCTCGGCTCGTCCTGCGCCGGCGCGATAGCTCCACGCCGTAAAAACTCCGTCGCCCGGAACAATTCCACCGGCAAAGTGAGGCAGGTCGTGGAACACTGCACTCTCTGACGCCACAATTACACTGGCAAGAAGGGCGTATTCAGAGTGCACATAAGCACGCCCTTCAACTGCTGCGATCACTGGTACACGGATGTTGGCGAGATTCTCGAGAATCTGAACGCCTTCATCATGAATCTGGCTCAAGACGCCCGGATCGGCAACGTTGCCGAACGATGAAAAATCGATACCAGAGATGAAATCGCCACCTGCTCCTGTCAGAATCACGATCTTGTTCGCACGATCTTGCCCGATCCGATAGAAAGCGTCGACGAAATCTGTGTGGTCCTGCGACGTAAAAGTGAGCGGTCCCCCGTTTGTATGAAACTGGGCCACCAGCACGCCCTCCACATCACGTGTCAGCATCAGGCTGCGATAGGCATGTAAGTAATCATCACGTTGTGTTTGCATGTTTTGCTCCCTTCCGCTCATTTGACAACGATCTCAGTGGCTTACACGCAATTCCGATAATCATCATCGAGGAACGCCAACTCTACTCACCCTTCGCGTGTTTTGATTATTTTTTTCATATTGCTTACCTCTCCAGTCGCTCGGCTAAAAAGTCTCCCGCTGCGTTAAGTGCTCTCTGAGCTGCGTCGTATTTTTCTACGCCTGTGACAAACCCGTGCGGCATTCCCCTCCAAACGTCCAACCTGGCATCGACACCAGCAGCCACGGCACGCTCTACATAGCGGCGTGAATCGTCCAACAGCACTTCGTCGTCACCAACATGAACTCGGATGGGAGGTAAGCCGCCCAAATCTCCATAGAGAGGCGAAGCCAGTGGGCTCCTCGGATCGGTTTCGCCGAGGTAAGAACGGACGAGCCCAGCAACCTGGGACTTGGTGAAGAACGGATCTGCGTCTGCTCGCGTGTCATAGCTCTTACCTGTAAGCGCGAGGTCTGTCACCGGAGAGAATGCGACCGCGCCTACCGGCACGACGGTGTACATAGAAGTTTGAGACGATGCAATTGACAGAAGAACAAGAGCCAGATTGCCGCCCGCCGAGTCACCCGTAATGGCAATCTTGGTGATCCCCATGCCAACAAGTCCGAGGTAGCATGCTTCCACATCCTCAACGGCAGCAGGAAAGGGATGCTCGGGGGCAAGCCGATAATCGGGTGCAAAGGTATCGCTTCCGGCGCTCAAAGCGACATGGCCGACGAAGTTCAGGAACGCTCGGGCCGTTCCCCAATTGAACCAGCCGCCATGTATATGGATAACCGCGCCCGCTTGCCGCGCCTGAACAGGCCTGGCCCAGTAACCGGATATCCCGCCCACCCTTGCAGCTTCAAACGTGACTCCCCTTGGAACCGCAACCCTTTCCATGATGTCGTTGAAGGAATCCCGACCGGCGGTTCCTTCGACCTTGCCCTTCATGGGTGCGACTACTGATCTCATAGCGGCCACGATTGCCGAGTCTTCCTGGCTGACAGGATGCAGAACCGACCAGGAAGCTTTGGTTATCGAGTCTTTGAGGGTGTCAGGTTGCATTATTACTTTCCTTACGAATCACGTCTCAGAACGAGCTTGAGGTTGCAGCAGTCCACGGTCGCGGTATCCGAAGCGTGCCACCTATGGGTGAGCGATGGCAGCTTCGATATTCGAGAGCACGCCGAGCTGCGCGAAGATCACCGTTCCCGAGGGGTAGCAGTTGAACGACTGGATCTTGCCGTTTACGAGACGGAAGACGTCACAGCACGGTGCGTCCATTCGCTTGCCCGTTGGCGGAAGGATTCCCATAGGGGTCTGTAGAGGGCCTTCGTGCGTACCCTGCAAGGCAAGTTCCACGATGACGGTGTCACCAACACTGAAGAAGCGGTATAACTCACGATGCATGTCCGGAAATGCCTTCGCATAGACCTCGACAGTCTTGCCCAAGCCCGTGGGGCCGTCGGGTCCGCGGTACGTAAATCCGATCGAATTGTCGGTGAATGTCCCATCAGTCGTGAAGCACTCGACCCAACCCTCGATGTCCTTCTTTTCAGCCATTTCGTATGCTCTGCGAATGATCTGCTCGTTGTTCATAGGAAACTCCTGTCTGTTCTGTCTGTAGAAACTTTGGTTGCTCCATGATTTACGACCTGCAGATGGTTCAGGTCACGCATAGACATCTCGGACCCGCACTCCATGGGAAGGTTAGACTGCATTCTTTGCGTAATTCGAAAATCACTTCTTGCGGATGATGGAACTCAAGCGCGGAAAAAGGTGCGCAGCATTGCGGCCGAGAATGCCGTGCCTATCCAGATCACTCAACACGGAGCTCTCCAAGATCCGTTGTTTTGAACCAACAGCCAGATCCCGCCGAAGATAGGGAAAATCCGTGCCATACAAGACGTGGTCAATTCCCGCTACGTCGCGCAGCATGCGAAGCACGGGATCACTGGCAGAGAGTGCAGAGTCCCAATACATCCGACCGAACATATCGGCTGCTGTTCCACGCTCAGCGCCTCCGGGTACGAACCCCATTTCGTCGATGATTGCGAAGCGCGCCGCCATGTACGGTATTGATCCGCCAGCATGGGAGAAGATGTATTTCACGCTAGGGGTTCGCGCGAACCGGTTCGTGTAGTGCATTTGCGCGACAACGCGATTTGTGTCAGTCGTGAAATCGATCAGATTGTCCGGCAGGCCAAGTGTATGTGCGGCCGGATCGGGAGAGGCGTTCGGGTGGACATAAACGACACACTTTCGGTGTTCGAGCTCCTGAAAGACAGGATCGAGCCTGGAGTCTCCCAAATAAATGCCATTGGCATTTGTGAAAGCAACAACACCATCGAGGCCCAGTTCGTCGAGCGCGTAGGTAAGTTCGCTCAGAGAGCTGTCGACATCGGGCAAGGGAAGGCAAGCAAAACCGGCGAAGCGATCCGGCCTCTGGTGGATGAGCTCAGCGAGGAATTCGTTGCATCTCCTCGCGAGCTTCTTGGCCTTCTGCCCATCACCTACATGGACCCCCGGCGTACTGATGGACAAGACGGCAATATCGATCCCGGCATCATCCATGAATGAGAGGGATGTCTCTTTTGTCCATGCCATCGGGGCCAGCCCTCCTACGGGGGCATGAACATCGTTTGTCTCCTCGTAGAAGAAATCTGGAAGCAAGTGCTGATGCGTATCGATTGTCAGGTTCATGTCGGTCCTATTGGTTCGGAAGGTTTCTAAAGCGTCCAAATTCACGCGGTCTTCGACGACGCAGCCAGAATCATCTTCGCGGCTTTCCCAGCAACCATTTGTGTTGGTGCGTTGGTTGGTGCTGTGGTGATTCGAGGTATGACGGAAGAATCAACCACCCGCAGGCCACGAATTCCGTGGACGCGAAGCTCCGGATCAACTACGGCGAGCTTGTCGGTTCCCATCTTGCAGGTACCGACTGCATGACCAAAGCTCGCAGAACCGGTACGAGCAAGGTCTCGAATATCGTCGGATGTCGCTTTTGGACCGGGAATGAGCTCGCTTTCACGTACGCTGTCGAAAGCGGTTTGCCTGCCTAGCTCGCGAGCCGCTTCAATGGCCTTCATGATCGCTGCAAGATCCTGCTCCGTGCCGAGGTAGTTGCCATCTACGATGGGGGCGTCCTGCCAGTTCGCACTCGCCAACTTTACTGATCCTCTGCTTGTCGGCTGCACTAGTGCCGGAGCGATGGTGAATGCATCTGCAGGCGGAGCGCCGAAGCGTGCGGCAGACTCCGGGGTCACAGCGGGTAGCTGTTCAAGGACGAGATTGATGTCTGTCCCTTCCGCAGACACACCACTTGAAAGATAGGCTTCGGCTTCGACTGCGTCGCTATCCGTGGGGCGAGCAGGCATCTTCCCCTTGTACTTGAACACCACACCGGATACGAGCACATGATCTTGGAGGTTTTGGCCGACACCTGGGAGGTGCTCAACAATCTCTATGCCTAGTTTTTGAAGAGCTGGAGCGTCGCCGATTCCTGACAGCATCAGAAGCTTCGAACTGTGTATACCACCGGCTGCGACGATTACCTCTTTCGTAACAGAGATGTCTTTGACACTACCCGCGGTAAGCAATTTGATTCCGACGCAACTCTTGCCCTTGAAATTTAGCTTGATCGCGTTGCTGTTGAGGAGCAGGGTGAGATTCGGCCGCGAAAGGGCAGGACGGAGGAACGCGCGGGCCGCGCTCACTCTTGTCCCATCAGCGGAAATATTCATATTGATATATCCGGCACCGGGGAGCTGAGGCCCGTTCACATCCACATGAATCGGCATACCCATTTGCCGGGCTGCCTCAAGAAACGCAGGTGCCGTGGGATGAGGGTCTCCTGGCCGTCGAATATGCACTGGCCCTCCCGCGCCCCTCCACTCGTTCGCACCACCTTCCCAATCTTCCTGACTTTTGAAAATGGGAAGAACCTCTTTGAATGACCAGCCCTTAGCCCCATTCCGGGCCCAGCCATCGTAATCGCGCTGCATCCCACGCGCCCACACCATGGCGTTAATGCTTGTTCCGCCACCAAGTACATGACCAAGAGCCATGTTGAACTTCCGATTGTTCAACTGTGGAAGCGGTGCAAGAGGAAGATGATAGTCAAGTGGCCCACCGACGTTATAGAACCACACGCTCGGGTTCATAATGGTTGGTGCATCATCCGGTCCCCCGGATTCCACAATGAGTACCTGCGCACCGGAGGCGGATAATTCGGCGGCCAGAATCGATCCGGCTGCACCCGAGCCAACCACGATGTAGTCGTAGCTGGCCCGAAGGGCGGCTTGGCTTTCACGCTGGTTTTGTCCCGCAGCGAAAGCATGCTCGACCAAGGACGAGGCAAGTATAGTGGAACCAGCAAAACCACTTGCCAGGGAGAGAAACGTACGTCGATCGAGACGTCCCGTCGCTACTTGGTCGAGGAGAAGTTGCTGCACTTCATTGCGTGCGTTGATCATTTGAGTGCTCCCAAGAGTGCTGCGGTCTACTGAGTGCCGGTGTTGCGCTTAGAAGGGATATTGACGCTGACCACTGTGAGAGTTAATCCAAATCAGATCGCTGAAATCTTCTAAGCTGCGAGGTCCCGTGCGGCCCCAGCCGCTGTCGCGCACACCGCCCATCGGCGCGTGAATCTCGTCGTTGACGGTTGGCGAATTCACGTTCACGATTCCGGCGAGAATCTTCGGCGCCATCTCAAATGCCTTGTACGTATCGCCCGAAAGAATGGAAGACGTGAGGCCGTACATCGTGCGATTTGCAGCAGCAATGGCGTCTTCCGGCGTATCTACAGCTTCCACAATGACGACGGGCCCGAACGTCTCTTCGTTGGCTATGGAAGCATCCAAAGAAACGTCTGTCAGAATTGTCGGGAGGTAAATCTGTCCTTCGCTCCTCCCGCCAGAGTGAATCTTCGCGCCTCTGGCAACGGCATCCTTAACACGGTCATCGATCATCTTCAATGCGTCCCGAGTGATGATCGGACCAATGATTGTTTTATGGTCAAGGGGATCGCCAGACGTCAGGCCGTTGGTCCTAGCAACAAACTTTGGAAGGAATTCCTCGTAGATTTCGCGTTGAATGATGATGCGACGGGTGTTCAAGCAAATCTGGCCTTGATGAAAGAATGATCCGAACGTCGCAGTGCGGACGGCATAGTCCATGTCCACATCGTCCAGAATGATCAGCGGGTTGAAGCCGCCTAGCTCCATCACTGTCCGCTTCAATGTGCGTCCCGCACGTTCCGAGAGCATGCGAGCCGTCTTCACTCCCCCAATCAGATTGATAATCCGAACTTCCGGACGATCGAAAAACTCGTCCGCAATAGGACCAGCGGTTCCTGGCGCATGCGTAACGACATTAATTACCCCTGCGGGGAACCCGGCTTCCTCGGCAACTTCCGCGAGCATGATTCCAGCAGAAACCGGAGCGAATTCTGATGGCTTCACAACTACTGTATTTCCGGCCGCCACAGGCGATATGACCGCACGCCAAGAGAGGATGTTGGCACCGTTCCACGGAGTGAAGCTTGCGCAAACACCCAATGGCCGCCGCAGACCAATCGAATGAGTGCCCGGTTGGTTCGTTTCCAGAACCTCACCCTTGGGCAGATAAACCCAGCCGGCGACCTGCTGCAGAGTCGCCGCAACCAGATCCATCTGGAAGGTGGAGAATGAGATGGTAGACCCAGTTTCGCGAGCGAGGATTTCAGCAATCTCAGTCCGCCGACGCTTGACGATATCGGATGCCTTCAAGAACAGACGTGCTCTTTCAGCCGGTGCGGATTCGGCCCATGCCGGGAACGCTTTAGCGGCGGCATCTACGGCAGCACGAGCGTCTACACGTGATGCTGCCGCCACGCGAGCAAAGAGCTTTCCGCTATAAGGCTCATGAACTTCGAAAGTCTTGTCGTTCTCGGCCTTCCTCCACTGATTGTCGGCAAAGTAGCTGTACGTTTTTACATCAGCTTGTAGCTCACTCATAATCAAGTCGTCTCCAGAAACAGATTGGGTCTCGCGCACTAAACAGCTATTGGATTGCACGAATCAGACCAATCGCATCCGACGTGTTTTCTATGAGTTATGCAAGCCACGCATCCCCGATTTTCGTGAATTCGCAATAAATGGGGAGACGATGCGGGGACGGTGAGTATGAAAGCGGGATAAAGCTGCTAGATCGTCCTAGGCCACCTACCCTGCTAGTGCGAAGGTATCGCTATTTCTCGTCCCGACGGATTCGTTTTTCTTGAAGCATCCATTCGCGAATATACGGAGAGCAGTTCACAACTTGAATGCCCTGCGCCTCGACCTCATTCAGTAGGCGAACTCCATCGATATCGACAACGTTAACTTCGTGCAGATCCAAAGTTACCGGCTGTCCTGCCCCATCGATTTCGGCGCGCAAATCGACGAGGTGCGAACATCGAAGCTCGCCTGACAAATAAATTCGCGTACCATGCTTTTCGCGAGTCCGTCTGAGTTTCAACGTCATTGTTTGATCACCAAGTTCGCTGGTGTGACCCACTGAGTGAAACTATGCCGCCATTCGGTGTGCGAGCCGTGAAGATGCAATAATCGTTATGGTGCGCCAGTCACTTCTAGTCGTAGTCGAATGATTTAGATCAAGCACGTTCTGAGCCGCATCCAGCCAATCTTCTGCTGAAAGGTTCGCCTGCTCTGAACCGAACAACGCCTCCACGGCCACGAAGAAAGCCGAAAGCTCACACTCTGCCATGTTCAGCTGCTCTTTGAACGACAAAATGGAAACCGAAACGCTCACAGTGCCTCCTCTCGGCTGAATGGAATACTGTGAGACAGCAGTTACATAGGCCGTGGGCAAGCCGACTATGACTCGTCGGAATCGGCGCAAGCTGCTATCAGACCAGAGACGCAGTCCCCAAATCCACAGATGCGAGATGCAAGGTGAAGACCATTCACAATGCATTTGGAACTAATGACTTAGAGCCGATTAGAGTCTCGGTTTTTCGGGATTTCCCGTTTAATGGGTAAAACGCGGAAGGTATGTCCATGCAGCCAGCAAGGTCGGCAGCATCAGCCTGTATGGGATTTAAATCGATATTTGTCGATTCCCAAACGCTTGATCTTTGCTTCCAGCGTCGAATCGGGGATGCCTAGTTTCATGGCGGCGCCAGTTGGTCCGGATATCCGACCATGACTCCGCGCGAGTGCTGCTTCGATCACTTCCTTTTCGTGCGCCATCAGCACACCGTTAAGAGCAGGGTTTGAATGAGGAACTTCAGAGGGCTCCCGCTTGAGCCACGCTTCGTCGACGGCAAACGTTTCGGAATCGCTCAAAGTGACAGCGCGCTCAATGACGTTCTGCAACTCACGAACGTTACCCGGCCATTCGTACTCTTGCATCATCTTCAGAGTTTTCCTCTCGATGGATTGAAATTTCTTCCCCATCTTCTTGCCAAATCGGGCAATGAAGTATTCGACAAGAATAGAAATATCGGCTGCTCGTTCGCGCAGTGAGGGCATCGAGATTGGAACAACGTTCAGCCTGTACAGAAGGTCCTGGCGAAACTTACCCTCGCTTACGAGCTTATCGAGATCACGATGGGTTGCAGCCAAGACTCGAACGTCTACGGGAACAGGTTTATCGCTTCCAACACGTTCTATCTCCCGCTCTTGCAGCACGCGCAACAACGCGATTTGAATATCCGGAGGCAGATCCCCGACTTCGTCAAGAAAAATGGTTCCACCATTCGCGGCTTCAAACCGTCCCAATCGGTGTTGCGTGGCCCCGGTAAATGATCCCTTTTCGTGCCCGAAGAGCTCAGAAGCAGCCAGCGACGTTGGGATCGCAGCGCAATTTACGCCGATGAACGGCCGTCCCACTCGCTTTGAACGCTTGTGGATGGCGCGGGCGATCAATTCTTTCCCCGTACCCGTTTGACCTAGAATCAGAACCGTAGAGTCTGAAAGCGCGACTTTGCTGACCTGGGAAAGCACCTTGCGCAGAGGCTCCGATGACCCGACGATCTCCTCGAACATCGACGCCTGGTTAAGCTCTTCACGCAAGGCGAAATTCTCTCGTTGAAGGTTCTCTTCGGCTCGCTTGCGTTCTTCGATATCCGTACACGTGACATACCAACGTCTGATCTGGCCTTTGTCGTCGCGAACGGGGTTTGAACGAGCCAGAAACCAGCGGTAAGTTCCATCGGCCCCGCGCAGGCGTACTTCCAACTCGTAGCTCGATCCTGCCGAGAGAGCACGATTAAAATAATCCTCTTCTCGGGCTCGGTCGTCTGGATGAACGAACGCAAAACGCTGAGTTGTCTGCTCCCACTCCTCGAGGCTAATGCCCGCGTAATCAAGTGCGATACGGTTGGCATACAGACGTTCACGTTTTGGCCCATATACAGCAACGAGCTGAGGAGCGAAGTCCAGCATCTGCCGGAGCTCCGTTTCCTGTTGCTGAAGCCTCTGCTCCGACTCCTTTCGCTCTGTGATGTCACTCACAGCTCCAACAAATTCGATGCCGGTCGACGGCTGACCCAATGCATGAGACCGCACTTGGATGTGCTTGGTCAAACCGTTTGGCATGAGCAGCCGATACTCGTGCTCGAAGTCTTCGCCAGTTTTAGAGGCACGCTCAATGACGGTCTGTGCGAGAAGCCTATCCTCGGGATGGATACGCCGGACCACCATATCCAGGGTTGGCTTCTCGGCGCGATCATACTCGAATATCCGGTAGGTTTCGTCCGACCATACAATCTCTTCATCGTGTGTCTTCCACCCAAAACTGCCTGTATGGCTAAGTCTTTGGGCTTCGGCCAGGTACGCCTCACTCCTCCGGATAGCGTCTTCCGCGGTTTTACGTTCCGTAATATCCATCACTGCGCCGACAGATTCCTCGGTTCCGGCATCGTCTTTCGATGAATGTGAAAGGCAATGAAGGTGCTTTATCGAACCATCCGGCATCAGCAAGCGAAACTCAAAATCGAAGTCACCTCCACTCTCTCCAGCACGCTCCAAAAGGCTCTTAAAAAAGTCCACATCGTCAGGATGGGTTCGCCGCAGGACCAAATCTGGGGTCGGCTCCGTCCCGGGAGGGTATCCGAATATCCGAGCCGTTTCCTCGGACCAGAACATCCGCCCGGTACCCGCCACCATTCCGGTACTACCAGTGCGACTGAGTTTCTGCGCGTCGATTAGGTGTCCTTTGCTCCGCCGAAGGTCGACTTCGACCAGCTTCCACGCGGTGACATCCATTACTGCGCCAATGACCTCAATGCTCCCAATGCTATCTCTTTCCGGCTTTCCAACAACATGCAAGTACTTTAACTTTCCGTCCGGTAACAGTAGGCGACACTCAACGTCAATTCCATTACCTCTGGCCGCGGCGCCGAGTGCCGTTCTTACCGAAGGCCTGTCCTGCGGATGAACCCGCTCCAAGATCGTGGGCAATGTGATATTGCAGGAACGAGGAAATTCGAATATTCGAAAAGTCTCGTCGGACCAGAAGTGTTCGTCCGTAGAAACGTTCCACCCGAAGCTGCCTGTGTGACTGAGTGCTTGAGCTTCGGCCAGGTGCATTTCACGACGCCGGAGTTCTTTCGTCAAAATCTCGTGCTCTGTAACATCTATGGCGATACCAACGATTTGTTTTAGTTTGCCATTCTCGATAGAAGGAGCACCCACGCAGCGGACGCTTCGAATCTGTCCGTCCGAGCGCACGATTCGCTTCGTGAAGTCAAATGTTCGATGGGACGTCAACATTTCCTGAATCTGTTGCTCCACGAATTCCCGATCTTCCGGATGCACCAGGGCCAGATACTGTTCCTTTGTGGGCGCCTTGCTACTTGGATCGAGTCCGTGAATTTGAAACAACTCCAAAGACCAGTGGTCGAAGCCGGCAGTGCTGAATGCCCAGCTGCCCGTGTGTGCAAGGCGCTGTCCCTCAGCGAGGTAGAACTCTGCCTGCTTGCGTTCTTCGATATCGAGATTAATCCCGATCCAACATACTAGCGTCCCATCGCTCGTTCGCAGGGGGTCGGCTCGACTCAGGAACCACCTGTACCCCCCTTCACCACTACGAACTCGAAAGGCTACCTCTCCGGCACGCCCGGTGCGCAGGCAGGTAGACCAGACTCTGCGTGTCTCTTCGTGATCCTCTGGGTGCAGCATGTGAATGTGAGAATCCCACTCTGCACCGAGGTCGATTCCGAAACGAAGAGGATGGTCATTCGGCAGCCCGAGGTAATCGGCAATCCGCGAATTCACGAAGACGAGCGCACCGCAAGGATTTGCATACCATACATGTGCCGGAATTAGATTGGCCGTGGTTCGCAGTTGGGCTTCGATCGAGCCTTGTTCACCAGAAGCACCGTTACCATTTACGTCGTGGACCCGGTCGGCATTCCATTGCTGATATACGGCCATACAGCACCACCCTAACGAACGCTGATATTCAACTCCCATTCTCATTCAGGAGAGCCGATCAGGCTGCAGTAACGATCAGTACAACTTCAGAATCTCCGAGGACTTGATTGTGACAACTGCTTTCGTCGCCCGCGCGAGCGTGAGACCTTCGGCATTGAATGGTGACCTCAACCAGTGGTCGGCATAGGACAAGCTGTGTCCTCCGGCTGGAAACAGTCTCGCGCTTCAGAGCAGGCACCGAGCAGGACTCCCAACACTTCATGTTATAGGTGCGCCGAATGGAACGCCTCAAGCATGGCAAGTATGTCACGATTCTCGAAAACCTGGCTTCGAGTCTCTCCCGTTTCGCGAATGACAACTTTCACCATGGCCTCTGCCAAATGGTCCGCTGAGATTACCTGGTTGGGAAACAAGACTCGAAACACTGGGTACACCCCACGCAAAAAGCGATAGCTGAAATTCGGTTCCTTGCGCGGCTCAACGGGGTAGATGTATGCAGGCCTGAAGATGTAGAGGTGTCGGAAGCCCAATGCTTGGAGCGTTTTCTCCGCTTGGCCCTTATAACGAGCGAAGGCCATCCGGCTTCGTCCCGTTGGGTCTGCGCCGCTTCCACTTAGAAAAGAAAATGCTATATCTGGGCTACTGGCATGGAGCACGCGCGCGAACTCGACAGCGTAGTCCACCGTAATCGTGCGAAGCTCGGCATCCGTTACAGATCCGGTATACGCGCCTAAGCAAAAGACTGCGGCATCCTGATGTGTGAGCACCGGCACAAGTGAAGAGCAATCGCCAAAGTCAGGATGCAGGATTTCGTTCAGCTTGGGATGTAATATCCCGGTCTTCCTGCGTCCGACTGAAGTCACGAATCCAATGGCAGGGTTGTCCAAGGCGCAGCGAAGAACGTATGCGCCGACCATTCCCGTTGTGCCTACGATGACAAGTCGTTTCTTGTCTGCCGCCGGAGTACCCATCACAGTGCGCGCTCTTCTATCCAATCAACGTAGAGCAGCCGCTCTGCGAATGACCATGAGCCATTCACCTTCACAAACGTATCATCGTAGCGGAGATAAGCCACCATCAGGCGGCGCCCTTCGCTTCCTACTGTGAGATGGTGCGCGATACAGTAAGCTTCTCCAGTGGCTCGATCGTTCGTCAGCGTGAAGATGGTGGTCTGGCCGACGAAATGCATCGTCGCCGCGTATTTGTTCAGGTCTGCAAAAACAGGAGCAAGCTCCTCGCGCGAATGTATCTCCTGCGATGGTGTCGAATCCTTGGCATTCATATACACGACGAAATGCGTGTCTCCCGTGAAAAGAGCCATCTGCCCTTGTGCATCGCGGCGGTCGGCGCAATGGGCGTAGGCCTCTGCGAGTTCCCGGATGGCGAGTCGATCCGCGGCTTCTTGAGGAGAGATGCTACTGTGCTTGCTCATCGGCTGGTACCTTCGTCAACTTTTGCCTTCATCGTTGTAGTATCGAATGGACAGTATACTTTCGCAATAAGGCACCTTCTATGCCCGTACTAACCATGAGGTAACTATTGAGAAAGATTGGCAAAAAAGCACCGTTTAGCTGGGAGCACATCAAGGATCTTTGCAATGCGCTCACCGAGGACGAAGATTCACTCACACGTGAGATGGTCTCGTGCATTTCAGACAAATGGTCTCTCTGGACGATGAGCGTCATCGCTGAACACCGTAGGCCAATGCGTTTTTCGCGCATTATGGAGAACGTGGAGGGCGTCAGCCAGAAATCTCTGACCAAAACGCTTCGCGGCCTCGAAAGGGACGGCCTCGTCACACGCGCGGTCTTCGCCGAGGTGCCTCCCCGAGTCGAGTATGCGATTACACCGCTGGGCACCGAGATGCTCGATAACGTAGCACCTCTATGGCTATGGGTCGCCAAGAGTGTCCACCGGTTTCAAGAGGCACGTGCCGCGTTTGATCGACGCCGGATATGAGTTGCGGAATGTAACGTCGGTTGCGAATTCTTGCGGGGGCAATACTCAGCCGTCCCAGGGGCGACTCGATCAGCACCGATGAACCGGTTTGCCAACAATCATTGACGTTCGCTGACCTTTCGAGTGAGAAACGTCTTGAGAAAGGCAGCAAACTCGCTTGCCTCGGACGGCAGCTTCCTTCCGCGGTTGCTGATCTCGTAAAAGTCCAAGACCACTTCGGGCTCAAGCCTGGTCACTCTCACCTTGCGATTGCGAGTAGCCATCACACCAAATGAGGGGATCACCGCGACCCCCAAGCCTGCTTCGACTAACCCGAGCTGCGTATCCAACCCATTCACCGTCTGACCGCGCTTGCAGACGACACCCATCTTCTCCAGTTGTTTCTGTGTGAGCTGCTCGTAGGGATAGTCCTTGGTCAACGAGATCATGGTTTCTCCCCCAAGCTCCGCCCATGAGCTGGTTTGCGACCGAACGGGTCTGCCATCGTCAGGCCGAGCAAGCATGAGAGAGAAGCGAAAGAAGGGCACGCGCCGCATTCCTAGAATGCGGTCAAAAATGCCCAGAGCGAAATCCAGCTTGTTCAGTTCGACACGCTTCGCCAACGCGCTCAGATTGCCATCGAACAGGTAGATCTCCAACCCGGGATGCCTGTCGCGAAACTCCCGAATCGCTGTGGGAAGCACGTTAGCCGCGATCCATGGCGTTGTCCCAACGTTGATGCGCCGGTTCTTCCGTTTGGCAGCCTGTTCGATACGACACATTCCGTCGTCGAGGGCATGGAGGGCGGGTCGCGTGATCTCAAGAAGTTCACCACCCTGCGCCGTCAACACCACCTGACGTGTCGTGCGATCGAACAACCGAAACCCAATCTGACGCTCCAACTCGCGCACCAACACACTCAACCCTGACGGCGTGAGAAACAGTGCCTCCGCGGCCCGCGTGAAGTTGCGATACTCCGCAACGAGATGAAACGCCCGCAGCTGCCGTGAGGTGAACTCCATTATTGAGAATCTATCAATAAATTATGAAAATTACGAACTTCTCTTTGAAAGACGACGGACGTACAACCGTACTTGTCAGAGGCCAGAAGGCCAACTGCAAAAAGGAGACGGACAATGAAGAACTCAAAGGTAAACAACATCGTGTTGGTGCATGGCGGGTTTGTGGACGGTTCGGGCTGGGAGAGCGTCTATGCGATCTTGAAGAACAAGGGCTTCAATGTTTCCATCGTGCAGAACCCTACGATCTCGCTGACAGATGATGTCGCCGTCACAAACCGCGTCATCAATGCTCAGGACGGCCCTGTCGTTCTTGTGGGCCACTCCTACGGCGGTGCAGTCATCACCGAAGCCGGCAACAACCCGAAGGTCACGGCCCTTGCCTACATCACAGCGTTTGCGTTGGATAACGGTGAATCGGTCGGAGGCTTGCTCAAGGACCCGATCCCGGGAGCTCCCGTACCTCCGATCATGCCGCCGCAGGACGGCTTCCTTCTCCTCGACCCCGAGAAGTTTGCGGATTCCTTCGCAGCCGATGTCGAACCCGGCTTGGCCAACTTCATGGGCGCGTCTCAGGTGCCTTGGGGACTGGACGCTCTCAATGGCACTGTGAGCAATGCTTCGTGGAAGAACAAGCCGACCTGGTACCTTGTTGCGACCGATGACAAGATGATTCCTCCCGATGCGCAGCGCTCCATGGCGAAACGCGCCGGAGCGACTGTCAAAGAGGCCAAGGGCAGCCATGCGATCTACGTTTCACAACCCGAGGCGGTGGCGGAGATCATCGCACAGGCTGCGGAGGGTGGACGATAAGAGTGCGGCCCGATGGTGTGCTGTCACTGGGGGAAGGTGCAGGAGGAGGAACTAGACTCCTGCCGCGCAGCCGGCGAGTGAAGGCCGGCGCCAGGCGAATGGAGGTGCAGGGGGAAAACAGCATGTGTTCCCCCTGCCAATTTTTTCCGACCACGGAAATGAGGGGCGACAGTGCCGCCCCTCACGGGTTGGTAGAGAGATTGGTCTATGCGGCTTTTGGGGCAGGTTGAGCGGCGGTCTGTGCCGCTTTCTTTGCCTTCTCCTTGGCGGCGAACTCCTGCCGTACCTTGCGGGCGACGGCATCGGTGTCCACCTTGTACGTTGTCGCAGCATCCTTCAGTACAGCAGCGGCGTTGGCACGTGAGGCCGCAGCCAAGATGGCGGACTCCACCAACGCGCGGGACAGTGTGCTTTCGTCGGCGCGGCGAAGGAATGCAGCGAACGCCTTCTTGACGCCTCCATCGTCCCGCTTCTGCCGGATGCCATGCTGCCGCGCCAGTGTCTCGACGTGCTGTTCATCCATCGTGCCTACCAGTTTCTCGACAACGAAAAGCAGGTCGCGCTTGAGGAGACGCACAGGCACAGCGGAGCCGATGGCGGAGAGAACGCGAAGGCCGGTGGTGCTGGCAATCGCTTCCTCCCGGCGGCGTTTGGCTTGCTCGGCCTTCCATGCCTCATCATCGCGGCTGGTTTGCTGCTTCGGATGGTGCACCGGACAGGCGGGATTGGCGCATACCTTATGGATGGTGCCAACCTCGTTCCCTTCGGTGATGATGGCGTCCGTGGTGAACTTGCACACCTTGAACTCCGGGCGTTTGGCCTCGTCCTTCGACTTCGGCTTCTCGTCCCGAATCGCGGTGTACCTGTTGCGCGGCAGTACCGGGCTACCTTCCTGCTGCTGGCCGTAAGCCGTGCTGATCTGCACCAGTCCCGGTTTTGCGGCGACGGTGCTGGCGATGTGCGCCTGTACCTTGTTCGCGTAACAGGTTGGGTCGGTGCAAGCGTCCTGCTTCCCGAAGTCGGTAAAGAGTAGCTTGTTGCTTCCGGTACGCTTGGGGCAGTCGGCACAACTGCCCGCCGAAGGCACAAGCTGCGCATCGCGTTTGTTGAACGGCGCGTCCTTCAACACCAGCAGTATATTGCTATCAATCCAGAACTGAAGATTGCGAACGGGCAAGAGGATGCGCGTGGGCTTCTCTCCGCCGTTGTGAATCTCCTTGAAGCAGGCTTTGAGTGCGATTTCCTGCTGGTCGGCGGGAAGCCGCGCCAACAGCAGGGCGTGGCCTACACCGATCGCATCGGCATAGAACGCTTCGATGGCTGCGGGAACCAGGTCCACCAACTTGAGGCGCTGCGCCACGAATGAGGGAGTTTTGCCCACCTTCGCGGCGATTTGCTCGATGGTGTAGTTGGGTTCCTCCAAGTCCAGCAGAGCGCGGAATCCCTGGGCCTCTTCCATCGGGTGAATCTCGGCGCGAATTAGGTTCTCCACCAGTTGTGCGGCCAATGCTTCGGCATCCGAGAGATGGACGACACGAACGGGAACGGTGCTCTGCTCGGCCATCTGCGCGGCGCGGTAACGCCGCGCCCCGGCGATAATCTCAAAGCCGTTTTCCGTGAGAGGCCGCACCAAGAGCGGAGACAATACGCCTTGCGTCTTGATGGACTCGGCCAGCTCCTTCAAGGCATTTGGCTCAAAGGTTCTGCGCGGGTTGGTCTTCGACTCGTTCAACAGAGACAGCGGAACGTCGCGGTATTCAGTGGCATTGACGATTTGGGTTTTCATGAGTGGATGCTCCTTTCGAGCGGTTGGAGTGAAGGTTACGGAGCGGCACATATCGGGCATGGTTCCGCTCCAACGGGAGCGGACTAGCCACAAATGCACTTGACCGTGAAAGCCTCCACAAAACGCTGGGCGTCGAGGTTCCTATCCCAGAGCTTGGCGAAGTTCTCATGCTCTTGGTGAAGTTGCATGTGGTAGCAGTAATTGCCATCGCGGATGAAGCGCGACCACTGCTCTATCCCCATGTAGTCGTTGCGGTAATAGAAGGCCGTCAGGTGCGGGCCTCCCGCCATGCCAAGCTCAAAGCACATCTCCGGGTCGCGCATAGCATCGCCGTTCTGTTCGCCGTAGTGCGCGACGGAGATCGCAGGAAGTCCGTACGGTCCGGACTCGTCCATCGCCTCGATGACCAGTTCCATGTAGGGAGGATTGTCGATTTTGAGATAGAGGCCGGGGTGCCATCCTCCGGCCAGCTTGATAAGCTCCAGAACGGTTTTCATGCCGCCGCCTCCGCGAGTTCATCAGCAGTGGCTTCGTTCACGATGGGCGGCTCCAACGCGGCAAGGATTACGCTGGCGGTCTGTTGAATCACTTCCAGCGATTCAGCCAGCAGTGAGGCGTTGCCGTGGTAAAGCTGGATGTAGTCGGCAGACGCGCTGCCTGTCACCAGTCCAACGGCCTTGCCAACCACAAAGGCCACGGCTTCGGCCTCCGTCTCGCGTACCGTCTTCGTGGTAGCGGTGCGGCGTTCGGCCTTGTGCAGCAGTTCGTGCGCCGTCTCGTGTACCAGCGTCGAAAACTCTTCGGCCTTCGACTGTCCGGGTAGGAGCGCAATGCGTCCGCCGTAGCTGATACCAAGCGCGGGAGCGATGTTCTCGTTATAGGAAAGCTGGATGCCACGGCCACGCACGAATGCGGCCAGCCGCTCCAGATTCTCGCCGGGGTCGCCGGAGATTTCTCGCATCTCCGGCAGGTCTACGCCGTCGGTCTGCGAAACATCGAAGACGTAGGCATTGCGGAAGCCAAGCAAGACGCGCTCATTCTGCTTGGTAATGTCCTTGTTGGCTTCCTCGTCCTTCTTGCGACGAACGCCGACAATGGGAGCTAGGATGCGGATGCCTTTCTGCCCGGCCTTCACGCTGCGGCCCAGATTCTTCCACGTCCAGAATCCGGCTACGCGGGTAGCGGTCGGCATCTGCCGCGCGATCTCCAGCACGTTCCCGAAGCTGTAGTTATGGAATCGGCTCATAGCCGTGAGGTAGTTCGTGAGGGCGTCGGACTTTCCGGCCTCCAATTGCTCAATCAGCAGCTTGATATTGGCGGCGATGAGTTCCTGTTTGGTGTTGGGCTTCTTGCTGTCGATGGTGGTGACGCTGTTGGTGGTGGCTGTGCTGCTCATGGTGTTTTTCTCCTTTGCGGTTGCCTTTGCTTTTCATGCCGTGCGCGGCATGTACCTACATGCCGAACGCCTCCTGGCGAAGGCGGGGCGGCAAAGCGCAAGGGGAGGGGTATCTCCCATCCGGAGCAAAGCGGAGGACGAGCGAAGCGAGGTCTGCACAAGCAAAGCGCGGAAGACTGTTGGGAAACCCCTAGCGCTGCGCCAGGGCAGAGCCCTCAGCCAAGGTTTGGTTTCCTTATTCGTGCGCGTTAGCGCACCTGATCCTTAGGGGCGGGCGTTGCGGGGCAGGAACAGGCCCCGCTGTGGTGGGTGGCGGAAGACGCACAGCGGCTGGAGACAGGCGAGGAGCGCAGCTCCTCCCTACAAGGTCATCCGCCATAATGTAGGACATGTGGAGACGCATTCGAAATCACGATGTAGCCGAACCTCTTTCGCAACGAAACGGCTATCAGCCAACGTCCGCACAGGCGTTTGAACTCGTCCAAACAAGCGAAATTCGCCGGAATGTGGTGCGACACCTGGCCGCGGAACAGGAGGGATCGTCGGGAGATGGAGCTTTTCGCGCGGCGATCGGAGAGTTGCCGGAATTCCGTTTTCCGGGCATACGCGGCATCCCCAACAGCGACGTGAGCTGGAGCTACCTACCGACGATGTTTGTTGTGAACGTCACGGAAGAGGATGAGGGAGTAGAGATCGCGTACATCCCCGACGAAAAGCACGATGAGATCAATCTTTTCCTTCCACTATTGTTTGACAACCGGGAGATGGATCTCTGGATTGACCTGCGCGGATATTGGGGGGACGAAAGCTTTATCACCGACGCATTCGTTCGCCCGTATCACTTCTCCATCGATGTGGTTCGGGGAAGCTGGAATGCGACGATTCGATTTGTACACAGAACCCGCCGACAAGCCGGCGTCCTGGTGGGAAGAGTGCTGGTGAAGAAAGGACAACCAACGCCGAATTTGCTGGTCAATGATTTCACCATGGCCGCCCGCCTTGACCGCTCCGAATCCGTTTATGGACAGCAAGCCGCGCAGGTTCCGCGCCTCGATGCGTCGACGGCGCCAACGCAGGGCGATGTCTGCGCGATTTGGGTTCACGGGACGGCCTCCTGCTGTTTGGAAGGAATCAAAGATCTCCCTGCACTTCCACAAATTCCGATGTATCGTTTTGAACACGACACCTTTCACGAGATCAGTGAGAACGCGATCGAGTTGGCGGCGTTGATTAGCCAGCTCGGATACTCGCGTACGCACATCTTGGCGCATTCACGCGGGGGCTTAGTAGCGCGATTTGCCAACAGATACTTTCGAATCGCTATGGCAAACAGAGCAGCGTCGTTACGTTCGGAACGCCTCATCTGGGCACACCGATGGCGGACAGTGCGGCGGGCGGATTGGCTCTTCTGATGCGTGCCGGGGACTTTCTTGTGAATGGTATCCCTTATGCCTCAGCGACACGCCGGGTCGCCGCCATGTTCGTCGGGGTCGATCTGCCTCCCGGCATCAAGGCCATGCAGCCTTCCTCCGAGGTTTTGCGAGCGAGCGCTATGCTGCTCAACCAGCCTTTTGAGTCGTGGGCCGGAGTTTATCGCGACACTGGCGGCGGGGTCAGTTATGGCATGGACATCAACAATGTGGTTTCGGGGATCTTCGGGCCAGCGATGGAACACGATCTGGTCGTGCCGACGAGTTCGGCCTTGGGTGGAAACATCGCGATGCGCGTCGAAACCTCTCATTTCGACTACTTCAAACAGCCTTCGGTGCAAGCTTTCATCGCACAACTTTCGTAGAGGTTTCGATGCCGTACACTGCGCGATTTATTGAGAACGTTAAGCTCGAAGAGAGAGATCCTGCGGACTATTATGCCGAGTGCTGCGAATTCCTCAACGAATTTATCACGAAGCGTCCCCACATCGTTGGTACCGAAGTCCAAGTGGCTCTCGCCTCTTTTTTGAGCTTGCTTCTGTCCGCACCAGAGAATCGCGTCGTCGGGTCGGTGGGGTCATTGGAGCGACTAGTCAAACCTTTTGTAGCGGCCGGTCAATCGAGTTCGGAGCCTGGTGCCACCGAAGCGTCAGCTCTGCTGCTGTTCGGCATGGCCGGCAAAGCGCTGTACTTTCTCTCAAAACAACCCCATAACTCGCAATTTGAAATAGAGCTTGCGCGGCTCTTCCGAGAAGTCGAAGATCTTCGATCCAATCTTTGGTTGTTTCACGTATCGGCGCGCATGGCGCAGGCAGGATTCCATATCGGCTTTATCCCCGAACGCGATGAGCCCACGCCAGACTTCTCTGCGACGATAGGGGACACGACGGTCTATGTCGAAGCCAACACTCGCAACCCTGTCGACAAAACAATCGGTGGCATACGAGACGCCCTTTGGAACGTGATGCACGGCTCCGCACGGTCCGGAGGCAAGCAACTCAAGTTCAAAGACTTTGCCTACGATCCTGGTTTGATCGTCGTAGACATCTCGAATTGCGATGTTGATTCGAACGAGACGGGATTACTTCCCCATATCAAGCTACGTGCGGACGTGTGCAAGCCTTCAATCTCTGGCTGGACATATGAGCTTTCGCGTGACCCAGACTTTTTCGAGCATCCGGAGAACACCGGTAATGTCGTGGAATACGCGATTCGCTTTTTTCAGCAGATGGCGGAATATAACCGGTACTGCGTGCGGGCGCTGCTTGTTGGAGTCTCGATGGGGGTAAAGACGATTAACGAGGGGGTTCTCGGTTCTCCCAAGGGCGCGGTCATGATCGTCGACTCACGGTATCCCCAATTAGCGCTGCCTGAGCTTGCCCCGCAGATTTATCTGGTCGACACATAGGTGTCGAAGGCATCGGCGATGCGCTGCTTATCGGATTTGCGGCGGTAGCGCCCACACATTTATCTAGTCTAGCTGCCGGTCAGACGAAATATTGCTAGACCTAACTTGCATAAAGACAGTGAGTTAGCTTCTCATTGCACATAAAACGGGACAGACCGGCATTTGACAGGGGGTTGGAGGGTTAGGCGAACATAAGGCGAATACGGTCCGCCATGTCCTCTGCCGCCGCAATCCGCCTCCAAGTCGAAGGCTCCCTCGCCAAAAGGGTGCCGGCTGCCCTCACACTCAAAACCAAACAGGCCCCAGAGCTGTTCTCTACGGGGATCAGCGACGTGGACGCGATGCTGGGTGGCGGCATCCCGCGCGGCAGCATATCGGAAGTTGCGGGCACGGCCTCCACGGGCAAGACTTCCTTTGCCCTCTCTACCATTGCGGCCATCACACAGTCCGGCGCGGCGTGCGCCTGGGTGGATGTGAGCGATGCACTCTCGCCGGAGTCGGCGGCGGCAGCGAACATCGTTCTGAAACGGTTGCTCTGGCTGCGCATGTCGGCAGAGCGCAGGTTGAGAGTGACGGATAAGCCGTGGCCACGGCTGGAACAGGCATTGAAGGCAACAGACCTGTTGCTACAAGCCGGAGGCTTCGCTGCCATCGTGCTCGATATGAGCGATGTGCTGCCACAACACGCGACACGAATTCCTCTCTCAACGTGGTATCGCTATCGGCTATCCGCAGAGCAGGCCCGCACTGCGGTGGTTCTCCTCACACAGACCCCATGCGCCAACAGTTGCGCTGCGCTCTCACTGCGCTCGGAACCGGCGCATGTCCGGCCTTTCAGCAGCGACGGTGAGACTGCCTTGTATGAGGGGCAACGCTACACACTGGTGCGCGAGCGCAATCGCAATGAAGGCTCGATGATCCATCAGAAGAAGCCGCCCATGCGGGCCGAATGGCCCGCGGAAACGCTCTGGTCGAGGGTACGGTGATGTATGCCGTCTTTTATCCTCCGAATTTCGCAGCACAGGTCGCGGCAAAGCAGCGCCCCGAGCTGCGGAAGCGCGCCTTCGCACTCGTCGATGGAGAGCCACCGGCTGAGGTGGTGATAACGGCCAATCAGGCAGCACGCACGGCTGGCGCCGAAGCCGGGATGACGAAGCTGCAAGCGGAAATCATCCCCGGAGTTGCCGTGGTGCGCAGAATACCGGAGGACGAAGTGTCGGCGCTGGCGGTCCTTCATATGGTCGCGTGCATGTTCTCGCCGCGTATAGAGTCTGTCGAAAATGCGCCTGGAACCTACGCGCTCGATATACGCGGGATGAATGGATTGTTCGGCGATGAAGCGCAGCTAGCCAACAAGCTGCGGCAACGCATCATGGCGGCGGGTTTTCTGGCGAATGTCGCCGTGGCGCAGAATTTCGACGCCGCCGTGTGTCTGGCGCGGGGCAAAAACAGAGTGTCCGTCGCTCCGCCAGGCCACGAAGCCTATGCACTGCGGGATCTTCCGCTGCATGTGTTGAACCCCACGATGGAGCAAGCGGAGACGTTTCACGCATGGGGTATCCGCACCTGCGGACAACTCGCTGCGCTTGCGGAAACCGATCTGATCTCACGCGTTGGGCAGGCGGGCAAGCGGCTGCATCTGTTGGCTCGCGGCGCGGCTCCGCACCTGATGTTCCCAATGGAGCCGAGCTTTGAGGAGAGTCTGATCGAGCGTATGGAGTTGGACTTTCCCGTAGAGATGCTGGAGCCCCTGCTGTTTCTGCTCGCACGCATGACAGACACGCTGCTGGAGAGAGTGAAGTCGAAGGCCCTTGCGATTGCGCTGCTGCGTGTCGTCCTCCATCTTGATGGCGGCAAACAGCACAAGAGAATTGTCCGGCCTGCGCTGCCGTTGGAGGATAAGCCAACGCTACTCAAGCTGTTGCAACTCGATCTCGAAACACATCCGCCAAGTGCCGCGATTCTGAAGTTGGAACTGTCCGCGCAGTCCGCCGCGCCTTACCGAGCGCAACACGGTTTGTTCCTTCCGCAGGCCCCGGAGCCAGGGCGTTTGGAGATACTGCTGGCACGTTTGCGAAAGCTGCTGGGCGAGGAGCGCGTTGGCGCTGTAGAACTCAAAGACGATCACCGCCCGAACGCTTTTCGCATGGTTCCGTTTGCCACTCCTCCTCCGAAGAAGAGTGAGGAGCCATCGTTCTCGGTGGCAACGGCGCTGCGCGTTTGTCGTCCGCCGCAGGCAGTCAGCGTGGCGCTTGTGGAACATGCTCCTGTGCGCGTCTTTTGGGAGGGACAGCGATACGTCGTCCACGAGATTGCGGGGCCGTGGCGTGTGAGCGGTCAATGGTGGTCGGAGGCCAACTGGTGCCGCGAGGAATGGGATGTGCGGCTGAAAGCAGAAAACGCGGAGCGTGTCTGCCGCATCGCCTTTGATCCGCGGTCACGCTGCTGGTATGTGCAGGGGACGTATGACTGAGTACATCGAACTGCACAGCCGTTCCGCCTTCTCCTTTCTCGAAGGTGCATCGCTACCCGAAACGTTGATTGAGCGGGCGGCCGAACTGGAGATGCCGGCAATGGCGTTGCTCGACCGCAACGGCGTGTACGGTGCGCCGCGTTTTCACATGGAAGGCCAGCGTCGCGGCGTGCAGGCTCATATCGGCGCAGAGGTTGCCGTGAGCGATCTCGGCGAGCGTCTGCGGCCAGCCGGGTATCTGCCGCATCAGCATCCGATTCAACCTGTGCGTCTGCCGCTGCTCGCAGAGTCTCAAATTGGCTATCAGAATCTTTGTCGTCTCATCACCAGCTACAAGTTGCGCGAGAGCACGAAGGCGGAAGGGGCGGCATTGACAGAGGACTTTGAGGAGTTCAGCGATGGGCTGGTCTGTCTGACGGGTGGCAGTGAGGGGCCATTGGCCGCCGCGCTCGTGCATGGTGGATATGAGGCTGCGAAGAAGACGGTTGAGCGCTTGGTGCGAATCTTCGGCGAGCGAAATGTCTACATTGAGATTCAACGTCACTTCGACCGTGAGGAAGAGCATCGCAACCGGGCAGCCATTCGCATTGCACGCTCATTGAATCTTCCTTTGCTGGCTACGGGCGGTGTCAACTATGCGACGGAATATGAGCGCGAAATCCTCGATGTCTTTACCTGCATACGGCACAAGACGACGCTCGATAAAGCAGGGCGGCTGCTGACGACCAACACCGAGCGGTATCTGCGCTCGGCGGGCCAGATGCGCCAGCTTTTCTACGACTACCCGGAGGCGATCTCGAACACACGCGAGCTGTCGTCGCGGTTGCGATTCGAGATGACGAATCTCGGATACGAATTTCCGGCTTACCCTGTGCCGGATGGGGAAACGATGGATTCCTTTCTTCGCAAGCGCGTGGAGGAAGGCATACGCCGCCGATACCTTCCAAAGAATGATTCCGCTCTATATGCGAAAGCAACCAAACAGGCGGAGTACGAGCTGCGTGTGATCGAGCAGTTGGGCCTCGCTGGATACTTCCTCATCGTCTGGGACGTTGTTCGCTACTGCAAGGACAACGGCATCCTCGTCCAGGGCCGAGGCTCTGCCGCGAATAGCGTGGTCTGCTATGCACTCGAAATCACCATCGTGGATTCGGTGGGACTCGATCTGCTCTTCGAGCGGTTCCTCTCGCTTGAACGCGGAGAGTGGCCCGACATCGACATCGATCTGCCGAGTGAGGCTGACCGCGAACGTGCCATCCAGTATGTGTATCGCAGGTATGGCGAGTTGGGCAGCGCGATGATGGCGAATGTCACCACCTATCGCCACCGGTCGGCATCGAGGGAAACCGGCAAGGTGCTTGGCTTTACCGACGCGGAGACCGCGCGCATCTCCGCGATTGAAACTCCCTGGGAATGGAAAGGGCCGAAGGACACGCTGGAGAGCAGCTTCAAAACTGCGGGCTTCGATCTCAGGAATCCCCGCGTTGTGAAGTATCTGGAGATATGCGAGC
>Ga0335072_10001385_pt1 | contig 39523 bp, 32 predicted proteins | sample Lox_Sample_21_FD_206725 | JGI IMG/M metagenome (GOLD analysis project Ga0335072, IMG submission 206725) | Soil microbial communities from Loxahatchee National Wildlife Refuge, Florida, United States - Lox_Sample_2.1 | ecosystem: Environmental > Terrestrial > Soil > Wetlands | place: USA... | reverse complement strand
TGACTTGTCAGAATTGGAGCAGAGCGATATTGGCGAGTCGATGGACTTCCAACAAGAGATTGATGGAGCAGGTGATGAAATTGAAGACCTTGCTCAGGCCGCGCAGAAGTTCATCGAGAGCGTTGGTAAAAGCAAACAGTCTAGAGGACGTTGAGCTCGACAGTGAGTTGCCAGTTCACCGAAGCGGCTACTGTTGAAGGGGATTTCCGTGACCAGTGAAGGAAGCTTGAAACGTGGACATAAGGACCGAGGCGAGAGGAATGGCCCTGGCACCGAGACCGAGAAGAGAGGATATAGCAAAACGCAAGAGAATTCAGTCAGGGCTCTGAGAGGGAAATTGTGGAGGACGTTTGAAGCTGGCTTCTATTATTCGCTCAAGCAGATAGGAATGACTCCACAGCATCGAGATTCTAACAATCTGTCTGCCTCTGACGGCAGCTTTGGGCTCTAAATGGCCATACATGGATGATGAGCAAGTCTACAAACGACTCCTTAATTGCTTGAGATGCTCTCCAGCCTTGACAGCTTTGCACAGCTTCTGCAAAACCCCTCCCAACCATTCGAAGTCACCCAACTCGAGGTACACTTGCCCACTAACCCTTGCCCACAGCTTCCCCTTATATTCGTAGATGCATGCGAAGGTTTGGTATTCGTCAACTAGCTGCTTTTCGATCCAGTCCTTTGCTTGATCAACCTCCTCTTGACCGATGCCTCTTTCGCCACCAATAGGCAGCGGTAGTCGGATATTGGCAAGTGCGCAATCTCTCAATCCACTACTACCATTTTTCCAATCAGCACCGTCGTCCATAACATCCGTCCCAAGAACAGCAGCTATCCGCTCAGCTCCATGCTGAGCGATATCTCGTATGTAGTCGTAGATCTTCTCTTCGCCTCCACAAACCTCCCTCCGAAAATGCAACGCTTCTGGAACACAATAGTATGGCGCATTGTCCGTCGTAGCAACAAATTGGAAGAGTGACACAAACGCTGGCTTGCCATCTGGGGGTAGGGGGTTACGAATTGGTGCAGATGGATCCATGCTTACGACAGGCTGGAACCCATGGGATGTTGGGTAGGTCGTTCGTATGAGGTGTTGGTTACGTCGAGGGACGTGGAATATCGCACAACCACGAGGTGTGTAGAGCCACCTGGAGCAAGTCAGCAGCTGGTGGAGAGCAGGCAGGTATTCGAAATCAACTTATGGCAGTTGCTGATGAAGAAGTCGGCGTCAAGACTTCTCAGGTCGAGCGGTATGTGCCCAACGCCATGAGCGCCATCAATGCAGCTCAAGATCCCGGCCTTCTTGCACTCCGCAGTAAGACGCTCGAACGGAAAGCGTACGCCAGGCATGCTGACGATCGTATCAAAGAGGGCGACCTTTGGGTTCATTCCTTCACTCCTGATTTGTTTGACCAATTCCAGGAAATTATTGACAATGACGTCGTGAGTGCAAGGAAGCTCGTAACGAACCTTCCTAGCAACCAGATTTGGAGTTGTTTCTATCAAACTTGCAATGAGCTTCTCGCAAGCTCCATAAATCGTATCAAAATATACGATCACGTCACCCCTCTCATAGACCAGATTCCTTAGCACGACACCTATTCCTGAGGTTGCGTTTTGTGTGAAGACGCATTCGTCGACTGGGACCTTCAATTGCGCTGCGATGGAGGCACGGGCGGCGTCGAGTAACAACGAGTAAGTATAGCGCATGAACTTGTCGGGTGCTGCTTCGGCAAGGCTTTGGTACTTGTGGAGAACAGTCTGAACAGGGGCAGGATACGTTCCGAAGGAGCCTTGACGAGAAATGTCAGCAATTTGATCGTTAAGGACATATGCAGCAGCCGACAAAGAGTCACCAGCAGACATACCATGGTTGAGGTTCTTGAATTTAGGGTCGAAGAGAAAATATTGGTTCATAGCATGTCCGAACTTGGTCAGTTGACTCAGAGAGTCCATACTTGCCAATTGGCTCAATCGGTGCGAGACAAGGGCTCGTCTCTGGTGTTGATAGCAGCAGAGTGGCACTTTATGGAAGGAGACGAAGAACCAGGGAGTGTCTATGGGGAGGGGAGAGAATCACAAGCAGTACATTGGGGAAATATAACTTCACCTCTGTATGACTCAATGGGAGAGATATGTGATTTATTGAAGGGCGTGCAGCTCTAGGCTCGCCTAGTGGAGACCGGCAGTCCCATAGTTGACCTGACCGCTTTTATCAAGCGCTTGGGGGCCGAGTGCGACAACATAGAACAGCGATTCTGTACACAGCATTGAACTTCCGCTCGCTGGCGAGCTTGAAGCTCACGACAAAAACTGTGTGGTGTCCTGCTGCGAAGGTTTTCCCCCGCATCAAGCCTCGGCATCAAATGTGTGGGGTGTGTCCGATTTTCGGTGACGAAAGGCATTGGACTTCAAATGCTTTCGTAGACTAGAACTGCCCATATTGCTGATTATCTAATGTCATCATTTGAATTGTGCTATAAATTCGGGCACCCCAGTGAAGAAGATACCTTTTTCATTGCATTTCCCTTTCAGCTGTATCAGGACCCATTCAATCTCATCCCAGTATCCTTCCTACAGCCAAGATGCAGAAGTCGATAACAATCTCCAAAGTTGAAGGCAGGCCTGGCCAGGTCTACTACCCTCTCTCGCTCAATGACGTCCCTAAGCCCACTCCGTCTGCCAACGAGCTCCTCATCAAGATCACTGCCGCCGCTCTCAACCACCGAGACCTCTTCACCCGCCAGGCGCTCTACCCAGCCATCTCCTTTGAAGTACCTCTGCTAGCCGACGGCACCGGCGTTGTCGTTTCGTGCGGTAGCTCGGCCGACAAGTCCTGGGAAGGCAAGCGCGTCGTCATCAACCCTGGTACAGGCTGGAAGGATAATGTCGAAGGCCCAGAGGACAAGGGCGGTTACAAGATCTTGGGCGGCACAAGGTTGTATCCAAATGGAACACTTCAGGAGTACATGTGCGTGCCTGAGACGGAAGTCGAGGAAGCCCCGCGCCACCTGAGCGACGTAGAAGCTGCAGCCATTCCACTGACGGGTCTGACTGCATGGAGAGCGGTGATGGTGAAGTGTGGAGCAAATAACCTGCAGCCTGGCAAGAACATTCTCATCACCGGGATTGGAGGTGGTGTTGCGTTGATGACGTTAACATTTGCCACCGCGACCGGGGCGAATGTGTGGGTCACGAGCGGGAACGAAGAAAAGATCCAAAGAGCAAAGGAGTTGGGTGCGAAGGGCGGTGTCATCTACAAAGAGGAGGGCTGGGAGAAGAAGTTGCAAGGCATGCTGCCAGCAGAGAATAGGCAGATTGATGCCATTGTTGATGGTGCTGGCGGAGACATTGTAGAGAAGGGAGTAAAACTTCTGAAGGTGAGCTTATCGACAGAATAACTGGTGCAAGACTGATAGGTCCAGGTGGGTGGCATTATCGCAGTCTACGGAATGACAGTTGGCCCAAAGATGCCCTTCCTCATGCAGGCCGTTCTTAAGAACATCGAAGTGCGTGGCTCAACTATGGGGTCGAGGAAGGAATTCAAGGATATGGTAGATTTCATCAAAGAGAAGAAGGCCACGCCAATTGTTTCGCGAACTGTGCAGGGCATCGAAAATCTAGACGGAATCAACAGTTTATTCGATGACATGAAGAGAGGCACTCAATTCGGCAAGCTGGTTGTAGAAATAGCAAGGGAGGGAAGTGAAAGCAAACTTTGAAGAGATTGATGATACGTAATAGGAAATTCTTGATTGTCTGAAAGCGCCGGAGTTTGAAGACCTTTGCTTTCCATACTCACGTATTTTGCAAGGACTGGAGCCCACCAGCGACCGGGTTTTGGCCCACACCAGCCTAGCTACCGCTGTAGACAGCCCGCCTTCTTGGGGAGAAGGGGGCTTCTCCAATGGCTTAGACGAGAATTGCCTTGTCCGATTCATCGGGTTATTGTATTGGACTTCTCCTGCAGAAAACCAACGTTGACGCCTCACAGACCGATCAGCCAACGAGAACCGATTAAACTCCAGGTCGATAGGCAGCCACGTTAAGAGCCTGAAAGGGAGCACAAGATGAGACGCATAACCCTGTTTTGGACACTTGCGACCGAATTCGGTGCGAAAAAGCTGGCGGTCGCAAATTGACAAGAGAGTTCTTGGCATGTTGATTGGTGATTGTTCCCTGACAATTGTGGAACCAACTTTTTTTCTTGGACGAGGTCTGGTTGTGAGGATTGGGCAATACCAAAACGACGCCAGGCCTGAAGATGTGCCAAATAGGAAACCCGAGGAAACGTGGCTGGCGAGTGACAGGACTCACACTGGAAAATTCCGGGACAAAAAGTAAGCTGGAAGCGAGCCGGCATGCATCTTGCAGCGCCCAACTGCTGTCATACCATGACGCGCTAAGCCCCGTGAAAAGTCGAATTTGCACAGCCTCCTTTCTCGCAGCACCAACGGGCTGATCTTCTCGGCACAACATAATTCAAAACAAGTTGCTGAGTGATGATCTACGGCAAAGGCCTTGGGGGTGTTCCAGGGGGTACTACTGAATGCAGTTGAAGCTCTTATTGATGACGTGACAATGGAAGCATTACGCTGTTGAATGTGGCTAATGGAACGACTTGGTTCTGAAACAGTGCTGACGGCACTATGCGTTCCAAAGCTTTCCAGATCACCAACTTGAGCCTAAAGGGCAGTGACAGACGGCTATGTCTTTCATCTGGGGCTGCTTGAGGCATTGTGCCTGCAGTAGTCTGAAGTAAAAGCGTCTATCAGGGTACAAATTGTGCGAACCTCATGTCATGAGGACTTCTGAACTCCATAAATAGTTGGTACCTGAAGAACAATGACCCAGCTTATGCAGGCAACATGGGACTGGCCGACGGTCAACGATATTCATCTGTCTCAGGAAGCACCTCCAGTGATTGCGGGGATAGCCTATCTCTGGGTTGAGAACGCAACAACTACTCTACTTCATCGTCATTTTCTCTCTTCTAATTGATCGCTTTAATAGCCGATCAAGCAAAGGGGGGTCTCAGGTCACGCTACTCCTCGCGTTTCGCCAACTAAGTCTAACAACTCGATATAGATAGCAACAGAGAATTCTCCGACTGCATCAATACGAAACGTGGGCCAAAGCTGACGAGAATATACGATTTAATGCAGACTGAGAGGGTGAAGATTTCCCCGATAAACTCCAATCACGCCTTAGCGTGCGGCACGATAGCAACGGCAGCCAACAAACAGCGAGCCGCTTAGCGGTTAGCATCTCTATGTAACTTCGTAACCTCGTGATGCGCGCATCGCCTCAGCCAAGGCGCAATGTGTTACAGCATTAGGGCAGCCACGTTTGAAGTCCTGTCAACTTGCAAAACGGAAAACACGAGTTCAAACAATTTGATTGACAACGTTCTTTTCACCATGTCTCTTTGCCGATGCCGAACGTTGGCTTACGCAGAGCGCCCAACTGCTCTTGGCCGGGATCCTCGGGCGACGATGTGCAGAAAAGGCCCAAGAAGTGGGCCTCCGGAATCCCACCCGCCGCCACTCACAGGGAAAAATGTCAGAAAATTATCGCCCTACGCAATGCACTCCTTTTCTCGGACCTAATCGGGAGGACACGGATCTTTGTGAGCTCAGGGCAGTGTATGAGGTGCAGGAAAGATGCAGTCGGGATTTGAATGCATGAATTGGGAGTTCTGTGAGCTGCGTTTTGGTGCAAAGCCTGGTTCCGAGAGCGTGGGTGAACAGAAAAAAACCTGACCAGGATTGTTGACGAAGCCGCCGGGTGATTTGCTGACGAAACGGTACCATCCCCAAAGTAGCCTAGGGTGATTCGTCTTTTCCGTCCTAAATTTAGAACTTTTCTGCAAGTCACGCATGGCTCACGCCTCGACTTTTTCGCCCAAGGGTCTTTCTGCGGGCCTCTTCCCCCCCCCCGGCCCGGCTCAAAGCCTCCCAGGGCCTGCCCTTTTCTGCCCAGTCCTCGCCCTTAGCGGCCAAGGTGATATCACCGCACGCATTTTTTGCCCCCCCCTACACTAGGACTGCGCTCCAGCATATGTGACCCGTCACTGCTTGACTGGTCGATCCGCCGTCGGTGCGGCTGTGCAAACATACCCCCTTCCATTCAAAACCTTGCCTCTTTCTAGACCGAGTTGCATCGGCCATACACTTGCCCTCGAAAGCAACGACCACTTACGTCTGCGTCTGAGTGGCCATTCACAGCCTTCCTGGTGCCTTTTCATATCCGCCGAGTGGCCCCATACCAATGCGTGTGTTTGGGATAGTGTGCCTGAATGACCATTCGCATTACCTGAACCTTCGCCCGGGCTTCCGTTCGCTAAACTGCTTTCTCGCCCGTGCATGCCATGACCTGATCTGGATTACTATAGTAGCAATTCGATCCCCCCCTCCCTCTCCTCGGCTCCTGCATTTTCCAGAACCCACCAACTCCGCTTCAGACAGCCGCACAACTCAACGGCACTGCTTGTCAGGCCACACTTTCGCTTTCGCACCCACATTCGCTACCTTGCTTGTATTCAATCGTTGCATTTCACGGACATCAATCGCTCAAGTCCAGAATTGCCTGCATTGAACACTCGCTAGAACCAAGACTTCCAACCAGAAGACGAAACAGCTTACGACTCTCACTCAAATCTTTTCGGTAACCCCCTTCCTGCGCCCGTTTGTCGAATCCAACTCCGGAATATTGCTCGAGTAAAGGGAAAAAGAACCTACAATCTCCCCAAAGGACTGATCAGTCTCATCCTCGCGACACTGTCGGCTTCCTGCGTGGCCAGAAATTTTACCCGTTCGCTTGCGTGAACAAGTCGTTCGTTGGGAAAAAGAGGAGAACTCGAAACAAAAGCCACATCAAGGGAGATTTTACACTGGAATAAGATTGCAAGGTCAGTAAAATCTGTCAATTACTACTCTATCATCATTTGACCAGCCCGCTCCTTGCGTCCACCCATAACCCTGCGGCAACTTCATGAACCAGCAATTCCCAAGCTTGGTTGTCACTCTTGTTAATTTTTTCGCCCTTTTCTTTCTGCAAGAGTCTCACTGGTGCACAGAGCAGTCTGTGGACAACTTCCAGACTTTAATCGTCGTGTGGTCTTTGACACATTCCAAATTAAATCGACCATCTTGGTCGGGAGACCCTCTCACTACTCAACTCTTTGTCCATTTGGTGAGTTCACCATTAGTTGCACCTTTCAATCTGCAAAACCCCCCTGACCGATAGTTGGGCTAATCAATGTGTTGGTTCGTGCAGGGAACCCTTTTCATTGTGCTCGACAGTCTGACTTGCTTCACCTTCCCGAAACTCGACCATATCTGGTAACGACAGAATCTTGATTCGGAAGAAAGCAGCGCTACCACTGCAATCTTCTCGCACCATCGCTTGGCTTACCACAACCTGGTCTTAAAAGGGTCACACTCCGTGGCCTTTCCGGGCGAGCAGTCACCATTTCAGCATTCTGAACCACTGCCTAATCCTCCAGCTTCACTCCTGGATGTCGACTATAAGTCAAACTCTGTCCACATTGACTCTCAAGTTTCACACTCGATAGTCAAGCACATTTGTCGCTCGCTTTGTCTTTGGGGGTCACTCTGTCGCCTTCGCACTAACACTCGTTAACCAGTCACTCGCTTCGTGCTTTTTGTTGCAATTCGTTGCCTACCTTCAAACTGGCTTACTCAAAGTTTGATCAGGTCCAGGTAACTTCCCATTCATCTTAGAGCCCATTCTTACTGTCACTAACAGTCTTCTAGTCTGCTACGGACTTCCAGACTCCTGTCATATTTGACGGATCGTTTGATAGTCCAGACTTTGGAAAGGCAGAACCGGACAACTTTGCAGACGGCCTTTTGGCCAAGTCTGGGGCATTGTTTTCCATGTCGGCCTATGAAAAGCCAACTCAGGCAAGCATGCTCGGTATGTTCAGCACAATTGCACGCTCAGGCAACCAATCTGGGGAGTCTTACTTGCTTCCCCAAGTGCTGACGATCCGTCCCAGATTTCCACACCACCACGGCTTTGAATGATCCTTCAGCATTTGCTGCCTATGCTCAGCCACCTTATGCTCCGCATTTCGTCTTTCCACCTAATCCGGATGTTGATCACCTTCACTACGTGAATGGATCCGACTACAGACCGCATCAACCTTTCGAGCAAGCACCTGCAGCAAGCGATCCTCGGACTCGTCCCGAGATCACTTCCTACACTCCACAAGAAGGCTCAGAAGGCTCCACGGTCCACGTCTATCTGCAGACGCTGCACGACCTTCTCGCACCACCTGCACTTTCAATCTCGCTTCAATTCTATTCAAAGCGAGTCGACTGCATGATTCAACTTCTTAGCGACACCAGTGAGCTCGTGAAGCAGTATGTGGTATCTGCACAGGTCCCCGACTTCATTTCCACTGGGTATCACTCCTTCTCAGTACCACTTCGATTGATCATGGACGGTGGCCATGGGAATTCTGCGGCCCATCCCGTGGAGGTTGGCGCTTTCCGATACTCCGGACAAGTGGCCCAGCCCAGCCAGTCCCCCAAGCGCAAGGCGTCATCCGACTCTGAGATCTCACAGCCGCTACCCAAGAAACTTCCCGCCCAGCAATTGCGACTTCAAGATGGTGAATCGTTCAGCTACGGCCAGGGTGCTGCTTCGCCCTATTCGCCGTTCCTATCCACACCGACGAGCACTGCGACATACCCTGGGCATCAACAAGTTCCCTCCCCCAGACCTGGACACCACTACTCCACGTCCACAGCGTCGCAAGTATCGATGACAGCTCCGTCTCCACATACTCCAGCCTGGAGCCCGTCTTTCACTACTGTCAACAAGACGTCTAACAGTCCGGCTCCTCCAATGACGCCTGCGACGAGACAGTCGGCAACTGCCTCACCTACCAAGCCAGCCAATCCCACCCTGATGCGCACGTCTACCATTCAGCAGTCGTCTGGCGTAGCGGGCTCAACCGCTTCCCTGGGTCAATCCTTCAATCCCTACACAATATACCCACTCAAAGCGGTGTTGAAGTTGAATGGGGACCTTGATGCTATGGCTGAGAAATGGTCTGTTGAAGAGTTTGAGGGCAGGCGACGACTTGTTCAATTCACCAGACGCCAAAACGGCAGTACCATTCATGCCGATTTCAAGAGCATCGCTCCAGAAGACCGTCTGCCGAACAGCATCACCATTAGCTGCATCTGGTGGGAAGAGAAGAAGGAATGTTTTGTCACCAGCGTTGACACCATCTTTCTTCTAGAGTCGCTCGTTGCTGTCCGCTTCACTGTCGAAGAAAAGAACCGCATCAGGCGCAACCTGGAAGGATTCAGGCCATTGACTGTCTCCAAGTCCAAGGCCGAAAGCGAGGACTTCTTCAAGACCATCATGGGTTTCCCTAACCCCAAACCTCGCAACATCGAAAAGGATGTCAAGGTATTCCCTTGGAAGATTCTAGCGCACGCTCTGAAAAAGATCATCAGCAAGTACTCTGCAAGCTATTCTTCTACCGCTTCGGCTATTCCTACACCGGCAGCCTCGACCTACGCGAGTACCGAAGCTTCCATGGACCATCATTCCCCGCCCATGCTAGACGTCATCACCACTTCAGCGTCGTACCCCAACACGACCGTCTCTTACTCTCCTCAAACTGGACAAGGCCATATGGCAGCTCCTGTGACTGCAGCACCTACAGATCTCCGACTGCAGATGCCAGGCTATACCATTCCAACCAATTACGCATTCCAGGCTATGCCGCAAGTCTCGATGGCTCACTCGCAAAGCCAGATGACACAAGCCATGAGCGCACCAGTTAGCCGCGTGTCCAGCTGGGACTTTTCGTCATTCATCGACACTAGCCCTTCCTCTGCTAACGGAGGGATGCACAATATGTCCTATCATCACATACCTCCGACCACGTACTCCATGGCGCCCCCAGCCTCCGGCATTTAGGCACAAGGCCTTTGTCATCGGCTTTCTTATTTCTCACCACCTTTGCATAGCTCGCTGGCGTTGGCATCATGTTGTCTAGCTTGCGTAGCTATAGACGAACAAGACGGCGGGGTCATTTATTTATGCTCCATCTAACACCGGCGCAGTGGAAGCGTATATGTACAACATGACGATTTGCATAGCGTTGCATTACTTTTCCTTGCAGTCCTTGGCCTCCATGTTAGCAGCAGAAAAACGAAACACAAAGCTACGCAGTTTATGACTGTTCAGCGCAGAAAGCAATAATGTTAATACACAGTCTGTTTTTGGTTTGCGGGTATCACGGAAAATTGAATGCAGGAGCGGAGTTTTATTTGACGAATGGAGGGATTCCTCATGTACATGATTTTATGGACGATGATTACACTTGATAGCATTAGCTCATGTCGAGAATGAACATGTTCTACTGAATCTGTTCCATTGTTATTGCGCCAGTGAATGATTCTTCCCTCATCTTTACAAAGGAACGGGCTGCTAAATTGCGCTGGACTCGGTAATATTGCCATCTTATCAACGCATTAGCATAGACTGTGCGGGCTGTCCCATATACTTGATTCGTCTTCTTAGAGGTAAGTCTTCCTAAAAACCACATCTCCTGTGTCCTTGCAGTCCTTCAGAACGGTACATAGGCGTCCTCTCGCCAATTTCATCATATAGCACAGCTCCTTCGATGTCGAATGCGTTCGCGAGCCCTGCTCATGTACTGCAAACCACTTCATCCTTCTATACGCAAATTCCGCCGTCTTCTCTCCAGCACACGGCAAACCTTGTTTGGAACTCGAGATCTCAGAATCGGTAAATCGCGAAGTTGACCAAGTTCATCGTGTTCTACTCTTCCGCCAACTTGCAGGGATCGCCGCCGACATTCCTAGCAACAGCCCGTCACTGCATTTTCTCCCGGAGCCTCGAGGCTATGTGCTAGGAGTGTCGCCTTGAATTGGGACGGATTATCTTGTAATCTCCTGCTGACCCCTCGTTCTCAAGACATCCTCAGGAACCTTGAAGACCACTCCCATTGCCTGCTCAAGAATCTTTAGCCCCTCCTTTATCTCACTTTCTGAGATGACCAAGGGTGGAACAATTCTCAATACTCCATCTCCAGCTGTAATGATAAGTAGACCTCTCTCTCGTGCTGCTGTAACAACATCTGTAGCTTTGGCCTTTGCGTCCTCCGCAAGCTGATATCCTACAATTAAACCTCGCCCACGTACCTCTGTAAGTACGCCCGGAAACTTAGCTTTCAATGATTCGAAAGCATCGAACAACAGCTTCGACTTCTTTTTCACCTCCGCTTGCAAAGTCGAAGCCGCCAAGCGACCAAATACATGATGTGCGACTCGACAAACAAGTGGATTACCACCAAAAGTCGTGCCATGGTCTCCAGTCTTGATGAATGGCGCCACCGTCTTTCCGGATACAAGGGCTGCCCCAATTGGCACTCCATTTCCCAGCGCCTTTGCTGTGGTGAGGATATCAGGATGCACACCGCTTGCGATGTACGCCCACAGATCTCCAGTTCGTGACAGACCACACTGAATCTCGTCAAAGATCAGTACCGCGCCAACCGCGTCACATCGCTCACGAATTGCTCGAAGAAACTCAGGCGTAGCTACGTTAACTCCGCCCTCACCTTGTATTGGCTCGACAATGACACCAGCGGTGTCTTTTGTGATCAGTCGGTCTAGACCCTCGATCCAGTTGTAGATCCCATATCTGAAGCCGGAAATCATCGGCCCAAATGGCGCTTGATATTTTGGATTTGGTGTAGCAGACAGGGATCCATATGTCCGACCATGGAAGCAACCGTGGAATGACACAATCTCTCTCTGAGAGGACTCTGGATCCTTAGCATACGCAACCTTTCGTGCAAATTTCAATGCGGCCTCATTAGCTTCTGAGCCCGAATTGGATATGAAGACCTGGCTGAGATGACTTCCAGGTGACTGCTTCCGTGTCTCTTCCACCATCAGTTTCGAAAGTGTAGGCGTCCAAGGGTTGTAGTATAGATTGGAGCAATGGATGAGCTGTTGCGCTTGATTTTCTATCACAGCACAGACGTCTGCATCGGCATGGCCCAAAGCATTAACCGCAATGCCAGCCGTGAAGTCGAGGTAAGAACGATTTTCCATGTCATACATCCGGCAACCTGCACCTTTGACAAACATTGGCGGCGGTCTGACATAAGTAGGGACCATATATGGTGCGCTTTGGTTTAGAAAAGCAGTGGTAGGAGAGTCTGCAGGAGGATCGGGATTGGAAATGGAGGCTTGATGCTGGGAGAAATTAGCTGCTGGGCCCGTCCGTAGAGGAGGAGGCTCGTACATAGATGTCTGATCGCACATCATGCGACAAATTCGAGGATTTTGGTGCCGCAGCAGCAGATGCGTAGCATCTCGGGGCACCGCTGAAAGTGGTAAGTCGTGCCTGCCATGGCTTGGTTCCCAAACGTCTAGAGGCAATGCGTGAAGCCATGACCGCTTGAGGGTTCTGCGACTTATGAATGGGAACACAGGGCTTTTGTCTATGAAGAAGTTGTCGAGGTCTTGAAAGAAACTCAATTGGATCAATAACCCACGAGAAAAGAACCAGAAAAAAAAAGCCGTGGCACTTATGTGCGGAGTACGAGAAAAAGCCTGCCGTCACAAGCTTGGAAGAATTCTGACACCTTTATCGATAAGGCGGGACCCTGAGCGAATGTCAAGTTCAGGACGCCTGCAGCCCGATGATTAGCTTCGGTCTACTCACTCTGACCGCTGCTTGTTGATGCACGCCATTTACAGTAAACTTTGCAACAATGCCTTCCATCATGTCTTCTCTTCTCTTCTGCAAAGCTCCTCGAGCTCACCTCTTTACACAAGCTGCCGCTCGCCGCTCGTTTTCAGTCACACGACTCACTACGGCAAGCCAGCCACCCCCATTTCACTCTCCATCCCCCCTCCGCCTTCCCAAGGAAGAGCAAGAACTTTTCGAGGCACTTCAACGCGAGTCTACGGGGGCGTTTTCAACTCCTCGTTCTACCCCCAAGATCAACCAATCGCCAGACGCATCTACAGCCGATGTGGCAGAAGCGGACAATTCTATTTCTGATCGAGTCGAAAATGTGACAGAGTCATCAACGCCCAAATTTGAACAAGATTTCAACAAAGCCATTGAAGCAAGGGGCAAAGGAGAGGAGTTGCATCCGGATGTGAAAAGAGGAGCACCACCAGAGTTCGAGGGCGACAGAAATCCAAAGACCGGCGAAATTGGGGGACCAAAGAACGAACCACTGCGATGGGGTGCAGCTGGAGAATGGAGCTACAATGGAAGAACGACAGACTTTTAAGTGATTGATTTGTGATTGCTCTGCAGACCTCTGGAGATGGGTCTTGTATACTCTCCCGTTTCGACTAGCATCATATCAGGAGAGCTTCCTTCCTAGTGGTTTTTGATCACGACATGCCCACTGCCCAAGTGACCATTTAATGTTCGTCATCAATTCCTTCCCTTTCCGGTATTCATTCACTGGGTCGTGACTTCGCCGTCCTGCTCGACATGAATGTGGTCATTGGTCTGAAGGGTGCCGACTTTGTCATCAGGGAACTCGACCCTGAAAACCAATCAGCAATGGCTGAAATGAAAGATGCGGGATGATACGCACGTGAAACCCTTTATCAGGGTGAACTCATGCTTTATCTCTCCGCCTGATGATTTGGCATTCTCCTTAGCCTTGGTGAGCTCTTCTTCGTTAGCGTTCTCTTTCAAGGTGACCTGTACAATCTGGGTCAGTATAACTGCCTATCGAATGATCTTCTGGTAGTTAAGTTGTTTACATTGTAGAGAGGCATCTTGGCTGATGCTGTTGAAGAGAGAAGGCGTGAATTGGTTTCGAAGGGCAAGCTGTGAAATCGGAGGTGCGGTGACGTTGCCTTAGGAGGACTGGAGACAAGAAGTGCTCTTCGATTGATTTTGCGGAAACAAAGTTGTAGAGAATCTAAAATCTTTGGAAAAAGTAGCGAGTCATAATAGCAAGAGCAGCGAGTGTTTATCATATGCCCCCCCGAATGACGACATGGGCCCGTCTTGAAGCGCATGTCACCGAGCCCAAGCGGCCGCTCTTCGCCCCCACATCGGAAGTACCTGCCAGCGACGCCTAATTCTCTTCTGGTGGAACTTTGAATAGATCTGTCTGTCGACATGCGAGCGAGTCGCAGCCATGATACGATTGCGATCCCTGGCAAATCGAGTCCATGCGCCCCTTCTACGAGCCACGAAGAGAAGTAACACAACAGCAAACTTCCCTTCTGCTGTCCAAACGTGGTCACACCCTCCTTCGAGCTCGCAGATACCGGACGATGAGATCAATAGACTCGCTGCTAGGCCGCGAAGGCCACTGACTCTGGCTGATCTGGTCAAGTGAGCGGCCCTAGAAACCCAATCCCCCTGTCAATGCTAGGACTGACATCCCAGACATGGACGGCCACCTTTGTCCGAAGAAGCTCTGCTATCCTCTGCCAACTTCACTTTGTCACTGCTTCCCGCGCGACTAGCACATCGAGTGCAGTGTCTACGCAATCTCCCATTCATCGTCGTCTCCAACCCACACATTTCAGCTATCTACAACAACTACCTGCATTCCCTTTCTGCCCTTTTGCCTTTCTCAAAGAAACAGATCACTACGCTCAAGGAGGAGGAGACTTTTACCGAAGTAATGGCAGACCTAGTCCAGACACATTCAAATACGATTCCTGTCCTGGCGCGTGGCTTTCTCGAGTGCAGGAAATACATCAGTCCTTCGGAGGTAACAAAATTCCTAGACCGGCATCTCCGCGCACGAATAGGAACACGTTTGGTGGCAGAGCAGCATCTCGCGCTGCATATGGCGTCTCAACCGGGTCTCCCTCCAAGGCCATCCAACTATATTGGGGTGATAGATACAGCCTTGAGACCTACCGATATCATTCGATCATGTGAAGCTTTCGTTTCGGAGATATGCGAATTGAAATATGGCGTCCGACCCACACTTGTTATCAACGGCGAAGTGGATGCCGAGCTGACACACGTGCCTGTCCACCTTGAGTACATCATTACTGAGCTTCTCAAGAACGCTTTTCGGGCTACCATCGAATCTGGAAAGGAACGAGAACCCGTCGAAATAACCATTGCCGCCGCACCCGACGTTCCACAGACAAAGCTCGAGGCTCTCAAGAAGTTGTCAGTCAATGCAGAAACAAACTACGATTTCTCCCAGGACGGCCTGGCGGAGTACTGCAATAGTTCCGAAGGTATCATTGGTCCACTGAACTCTGCTGCCCAAAGCGTCACAATCCGAATTCGTGATAGAGGCGGAGGCATCCCTCCAGAAACGCTTCCCAACATTTGGTCTTACAGCTTCACAACTTTCAATAACGAAGAGGCTGCCTTAGCAGACAACGGCAACACTGACGCACTGAATGCGATCTCCGGTGGTGGAAGCAATTCGAGTAGTATCGCTGGGCTGGGTTACGGCCTGCCTCTTGGACGAGCGTACGCAGAATACTTCGGTGGTGGGATTGCGGTACAGAGTATGTATGGTTGGGGCACAGACGTGTACCTGAGCTTGCAAGGAGTCGGAAAGATTGCGTGACCGATTAATGTTAACAAACATCTCACCTTTACAGAAGGACTAGGCCCCCAATCTATCCATTCTATGTATAGGTGGGGTGTATCTTCCCCATTGCTCTATTCGCCAATCGCTCTCGCATCAGACTACCGTACATCTTCTCCGCCCAGGCACAGCAGATACTCCTGGTGTCTTTCGGGTCGATAATGTCCTCGATCAGGAAAGCGTTCGCAGTCCGAACAGGGTTCATCAAACGGAGATACTCGTCTTCGAGCTCCTTATAGCGCTCCGCTTTCTTGCCTTCCTTCTCGGCCTCTTTGAGCTCTTGTCGATGGCCCACTTCGATTCCGCCGTCAAGCGGCAATGAGCCCCAGTTGCCAGAGGGCCAGGCAACCCTCATGATTGGCTCACGCGAGTCGAGCATCACACCTCCGGCCACGCCATATACGCGTCGAGTGATGACGGAAAAGATCGGTGTAGTTGTGGAGTAATATGCCATGGCGAGTTGGACGCCCCATCTCATGGTCGCTGTTCGTTCGGCAACGGTGCCAATGGCATAGCCAGCTAGAAAAGATACATTAGCAACAACACTCACTTGACGCTTTTTGATGGCCTCACGAATGTCCAAGAACTGCAACACTGGCAGATTCATCACGTCGCATAATTTGAGCAGCCTGGTTAATTTCTGACTCCCCTGTGCATCCAGCGCACCACCATTGACCTCGCAATTCAGACTGATGATGCCAACAGGCCTTCCTCCCAATCTGGCGAGCCCTGTAATACCCGTCCGTCCCCACAAGGCCCCAATTTCAAACCACGAGCCCCGATCTACCACACTTTCAATAATTATCCACGGGTTGTACATACGATTCTTCTTCCTTGGGATCACGCTCCTTAATGTAACATCCTCTCTATCCACTGGATCTACGCACTCGACTACCGGTGGCGCCTCCCAACTGCCGCAGTTTGGCAAATACCCCAATACCATCCTTATCTGCTCAAAGCATCCCTCTTCGTCCTTTGCCATATTATCAATCGTCCCATTCGTACAATGCATACCTGGCCCACCAAGATCGCTAAAACTCAATCCCTCTTCAAAAGTCGCCCCTTCGACAACCTTGGGCCCTGCATTAAACAGACTCCCAACATTCGCCGCCATGACGCTGAAATGTGTGCTCACGACCCGCGCGGCACCGAGGCCGATCGCTGAACCGACCACAGCACCCAGGTTCGGAATGCCTAGGTTCAGCTGCTCCACGACCGGCTTGAGGATGACATTCAGCGGCATGTAGGCGTATCCATTCTTCTTTATCGTCGTCACGCTACCCCCACCCGAAGAGCCATCAACAAGCTTCACGATTGGCATTTTCAGCTTAAGGCACATTTGCTCGACGAACAGCGTCTTGGCCATCATCGCGCCATCGCCATGGCCAGCACGAATGCTGAAGTCGTCGGCTGTAAGCAGAATCTCTCTTTTCATGCCCGTCCGTGGGCAGGTGAGGGTACCATAGCCTTGCGGGTTGTTGGACGGGATGAAAGAGACAGGTTTTTCAGCGGTGGGGTTGGAAGGGTCGGTGCGCCACTCTACAGTACCAGTCACGGCTCCGATTTCGCGAAAGCTGCCAGGGTCAAGGAGAGCGGCTATGCGCTCACGGACCCAGAGCTTGCCTGCGAGCTTCTGGCGCGAGTAGCCGCGATTGTTGGGGTCTGGGGTCCCAGCGATGGTGCGGAGAGTGGAGACGTGGGAGAGGATGTCGGAGTAGTCTGGTGGAAGGGCAGCGATTTGAGATTTCGGTCTGCGCTGGCGAGTTTTAGATGTGTTGGCGAAGGAGGTGGTGTCTTTGGGAGGGTCGTCGGGTGAATTAGGGCCGGAGGAGAGGTGGGAGGAGAGTTGATTGAGCCTAGTAGACGCCGATGACCTTTGGTTTGTGTCTCCTGCTAGGTTTTCTGGTGGATTTTGACTTGCTGAGAGGGTTGAGGAAATCTCCACTGGGGATGCTTTGTCGTTGTTGGAACTAGATGACGAAATCGAGGCAACATTCGAGGAAGAAGGCTTGCGCGACGGAGGCGCCATGATTGGGCTATAGCGGTGGTCGAAAGTCGAGTATGCCTAGGGCTGCTTCACGCTGTCATAGTGTCAGTATCTTCTGTTTAGCCTTGCGACGGTAATGAGTAGTTCATGCTCCTCCCCCCCCAAAAAGTATACATTGACTGACACCCCGACCTCGGGCCCCAACTGAGTTTGTTCTGGGTGCGGGGAAGAAAGTACAGGGGTCGAAAGTTCCTGCATCCGAGGCTCACCCGTCGCCCTGGCGTACAGCTTGACCTCCAATTTATTTCGCTTTGATTACGCTCAGAGTCTTTCGATACTAGACCTGTGCATTACCTCCATAAAGGCTCGCACACCTTCCCAGTCCACCATGCCACCCATTCAACGACCCATCAAGCGCCTTCTTGTCGCAAACCGCGGTGAAATCGCAATCCGCATCTTCCAGTCATGTCGTGAGCTTCCTACTTCACTAATGACCTTTGCTATCTACACAGAAAATGACAGCACGCACATCTCCCTCGGTCAGCCGAATCATGCCATCCAGCTCCCATCTCCCTCCTCATACATGGATATTGCATACCTTGTCCAGCTCGTCAAAGAGAATCAGATTGATGCCGTCCATCCTGGATATGGATTCCTCAGCGAATCCGCTGATTTTAGTCGACGCATGTGGGAGGAAGCGCATACCGTGGTCATTGGCCCCGGTTGGGAAGCTCTGGAACAGACTGGGAACAAGCTGAAAGCAAAAGCGTTGGCCGCGAGCTGTGACGTGCCCATTCTGAAAGCCATGAAAGAACCTACCAATAGTGCGGATAGCATAAGGACTTTCGCGAGAACTGTAGGATATCCAATAATGATCAAGGCTGTCGACGGTGGCGGTGGTCGAGGAATACGATTAGTAGAATCAGCAGATGCACTGCAGAATGCTGTTGATAGGTGCATCAGCGAGAGCCCTTCGCGTACAGTATTTGCAGAAATGGCTGCTGTGAAAGGTTTCCGACATATTGAGGTACAGATCGTGGGTGACGGCCGTGGCGGAATCAAGCATCTATGGGAAAGAGATTGCAGCGTGCAAAGACGGTTTCAGAAGATTGTCGAAGTTGCGCCAGCACCCGTGCCCAGAAGGAGAGTGATAGCGCAGGCGATTGAAGCTGCGGTCAGGATGGCACGGAAGATTCGTTACCAGGGACTTGGGACGTGGGAGTTCCTGGTCAATCCAAAAGACCGGAAGTTCTTCTTTCTCGAGATCAATCCTCGGCTGCAGGTTGAGCATACCATCACAGAGGGAATTACTGGAGTAGATCTGGTGCAGCTGCAAATGATGATAGCGCAAGGCGAGAATATCTCCGAGGATATCAGACTGGGTGAATGGTGGGAAGCGGATACGGCTCCGAATGCTGCTTCGATTCAATTAAGGATTTGTGCGGAGGACCCTGGTTCGAACTTCGCATTGAGCATCGGGAAGGTGATAGAGTGCAAACTTCCAAGCGGAAACGGTGTGAGAGTTGACAGCCATTTGTCTCGTGGAGGAGTAGTCGGGACTGATTTTGACAATTTGATGGCGAAGATTATTGTCACGGGCTCGACGTGGGAGGACACAGTCAGAAAGGCTCAAAGGGCATTAGAAGATACCAGAGTTGCAGGTGTGAGAACAAATCTCAATCTGCTGCGGGCCATAGTGGCAGATAGAGGATTCCGCTCTGGAGCCATCGACACAAGATGGCTCGAGCCTAACCTAAACAGACTCGTCGGCGTGGGAGATGAAATTGGGAAAAGGCTGGAAAAGGCAACATCGGATTTTGCCCCCCAGTATTTTACAAGCTCAACTCTGCATACGGGAGTGGCTTCCTCGAATGTGTTATTCAGAAAGGGTGACGCATGGTCTTTAACCTTGGAGGAGACTGGCAACGACTCAAAGGCGACTGGCGCAGCCCATCATATCAAAATCGACCGCATACTGAGGAATGAGTTTCCGCAATCTCTGGGTGCAGACATTTCATACACTGTACCTGGGCAACGCCCAGCCCCATACAGAGTCTCCCTAGCCAGCACAAGTGCATCTGCAGACGCAACTTCATCAACACATCGAAGGGGTGATCCTAACAATAAGTCACATATTATTCTGCCAATGAGTGGAAAGTTGATGGAAGTGCTTGTCGAGGAAGGAGATGAGATCAAAGAAAATGACGTGATAGCATTCGTTAAACAGATGAAGATGGAACTAGAGATAAGAAGTCCACGAGCAGGCAAGGTCAGCTGGGTCGTTGAAGTGGAGAGCGAAGACGGAGATGATGTTGCTGAAGGTGTTCTACTTGCTGAGCTGGTTGATGAGAGGCAAGCACCGCGGCGACTGAAAAGTAAGATATAGCCGTCAATCGCCGAGCGCACCTACTCTATAGACTTCGAGTTGAACGTAGAATTTGCCTTGGGGGTTGCAACTTGCTGTCAGAATTCCCTAGCCGTGAAACTCAACTGGCAAATCGTCTTAGAAAAGCGAGGCTATCCGTTTACGGATTTCACCCGGCTTAGCCCTTTTCCGAAACTGCTGCTCACGTGCTTCAGAAGGTCAGTCCCCAATATTTCGCGCCTCTAGAAGTATGGCAGGCAAGCTCTAACAAACCCTAAAGCAAGCAAGTAATGCTGCGCACGGCCTGTCCGCATGCTCCTGCCACTGCCTGGGTCCACGGCATGCTCCTGGGCCATGTTTCGACAGAGGATGAGACTACTCTTCAGTGGGGCTGATCCCAGAGTATGCGCTGCGTTTTGGCTATTCGGTAGGTACTGATGGCCATTCTCGCCTTCAAATGGGAAGGAAAGCCAGCTAACAGTTATTAGGACTAATCAACAACGTTCTTTATGTCATTATTCTCTCCGCTGCACTTGATCTTGTCGGCCCCAACATCCCTAAAGGCGTCGTTCTTCTGGCCGACGTCATACCTTCCTTCCTAACCAAGCTCTGCGCACCCTATGTCATTCACGCAGTCTCATATCCCGTTAGGATCATAATATGGGTGGGGTTTTCGGTGTGCGGGATGTTGCTTATCGCCCTGTCGCCGAGTTACACGGACAGCCCTGCGATTACACAGAAATTATCTGGAGTGGTTCTTGCATCGTTCAGTAGCGGCTTCGGCGAGCTGAGCTTTCTCGGCTTGACACATTTCTACGGGCCTTTCAGTTTGGCAGCCTGGGCAAGCGGCACCGGAGGCGCAGGTTTAATAGGAGCAGGTGCATACGCTTTAGCTACAACCTCGTTGGGCTTTAGTGTACACACGACCTTGCTTGCATCCGCCTGTCTTCCAGCGATCATGATAGTCAGCTTCTTCTTCATCCTGCCTCTGGGACCGCTGAAGAGCGCAGGCCACACTCTCTTGCCGCCGCGTTTGGCTAATGACGAGGAGATCGACCCCAACCATGAGGAGGGCGAGGGTTTGTTGGCAGCCGAAGATGCATCCAAGGCGCCAGGTAATACTTCGAAACACGCCTCTGCATGGAAGAACTTCAAAGCCAACTTGAAGCGGTCCAGGAGCTTGTTTTTTCCATTGTGAGCTTATCGTCCGCCTGTATTGCAAAATTGACTAACCTTCAAAACCAGTATGCTACCACTGCTGTTAGTGTACATTGCTGAATACACGATTAACCAAGGGGTATCACCTACGCTTCTATTCCCATTGCAGAAGACGCCATTCAACGAGTTCCGCGAGTTCTACCCAACCTACAATGCAATTTACCAAGTCGGCGTGTTCATATCTCGATCTTCCACACCTTTCGTGCGTGTTCATCACCTTTACCTACCGTCATTCCTTCAAATATTCAATTTGGTGATCCTGACCGCACATGCACTTTTCAACTTCATTCCGAACGTATACATCGTCTTCGCCGTTATCTTCTGGGAAGGTCTGCTAGGTGGATTGGTCTATGTAAACACCTTCGCTGAGATCACAGATCGATTACCTAAGGAAGACCGCGAGTTTTCTTTGGGAGCAACCACCGTCAGCGATTCCGGTGGCATCTGCATTGCTGGCTTCATTGGTATGGCTTTCGAGGTCTGGCTTTGCAATTGGCAGGTCTACCAAGGACGAAATTACTGCAAACAGCTGTGAAGGACCAGTCAGGTCTCCCGCGGAAGGACCAAAGAATCTTAAGGTAGCACGAGCAAAGCTCGGGCTTTGTTCGAAGGGGAAGCCAACTTTCGGAATACGGACATTTCTCACCAATAAAGTGCGTGTGTAAGTGGAGCACGCAAAGGATGCCGTTTTCATAGCGGAGGTTGGCTCTGAACGAGATGAATTCCAATGAGGGCCAACCATGAGAGCTCAGTGGAACGTTTGGGTACTGGCATGCAAATCCATTCGCCGGATCAGTCCTATGGTCGCAAAACTGCAAAAGTATGCTTGGGCAGAGCTATTGAGCTGACTAAACTAGCCAGATGCGACCAAGATTGCAAAGAGGACAAGTGATGTCCAAGGGCTAATGGGCTCAATTGAGCAGCGGAAGATTCCAGTAGAAGCACGTCAGAATCTAGCAGAGGAGTATACTGGTTGTTGGAAGTTGGTTGGAAGAAATGCCCCGGGTCGGAATGCTATTGACAACGTCACCGTCGCAGAGTAAGCTGCAGACATTACTCCTGAGTTTATCTTAGCTAGGCGCATTGAGTTTCATGTAGGAAATTTAGGTCGTGGGTTTGGTTTACAAGCCCTCATCTCATCAGGAGGACGTCTGCGTTGCTTCAGAACAGACTTGAATACTGCTTACATTTGCGCCGTCATGGAGTGCGCTCCTACCTACTTCCTTTTTATCTCCTCAGAGGTACACCGTCCCCTTCAGATTACCTACCGCGGCTCCCATCTAAGTAGTTGAAACGCACCTTCTCCTCATGTCTTTCACCCAACGATATCGTCGTCAAGCATAATCAGGCATGATGACGGAGTACTCTCCTCATTTGTAGATTTCAGGCACATACCTGATGCCCTCGCTTTCTGTCTTGCTAGATGTCGCGTTCAAATTGATCATTGCGCTTCTGCATGCTCGCCTCGGGCTCGTTCCTCGAACTTTATCTGAATCTGTCGTCAACCAGACTTCCCATTCTCTTAATCCTTGATGAGCTACAAAAGTGTTCAAATGCTTCCCTCTCCCATATATCACCCTTAACATGGCATTTCCCTATAATCACGGAACATAGCGGAGCCATAGGCATCCTTGCGACGGCGATGCGCGTTGAGCCAGCGGTAACTAGTAATTCCCAGGCAATGGCCGGCATGGGCCGGAAAAGTTAGGCCCGTAACATCCAGAAAGCCCCCCAGCCCAGTCATTCTGATGCACGCTCAATTTCGCCTGTTCCGGCAGGATAGATTCCTCTTTTGCTGGTAAAAGGAATCACGTTGCCGTCCTGATGCAACGGTAATGTTCGCGTGTGACGAAAGAGCATTCTCGTTACGCACGAGCGGAGGATGGGAATTGCGGAAGCCGACGTCACCACCCGACGTGGAATTTGTGGAGCCAAACTTGCCCTAACTAAACTCTACTTGCGTTAAGCAGTGTTTTAGCGTATCCTCCCCCCAAGCTCGATTTGCGCAACGCCAGCCTTTGGGGTTGGCTGGCTGCCGTGTGACCGTTCAAACGATCTCTTTTCACACCCTCATCTCGCTGCATCCAACTTGTCCTGCACCACTGCAGTACAACATGCTATCCACATTAAGCTAACACTAATGCCTTCCTCTGGAGTCATCTGGTCCTCTGCCATACTACTCTCCTTCTGAACTGCTTTCCCCGGGGGGCGCATCCGACCCCTCATCCCGTTTTGCAAGGAAGTCCACAAAGCATGTCGCAGCTCCCCGATCACTCTCCGAGACACCCCTTCCATCTAAATGGAGACCCTCTGAGGCCAATAAATGGTATGAAATTGACGCGAGATGCTCTGTTTTCCCTGAGCTCATCTCCATCCTGACGAGTGGCTCCTTTCACAAAGGACTGATATCTCCTGGCCCCCTCCCCCCCCAAACGCGTCACGAAAGGAAACCCCTCGACAACCCTTTCCTTATGTCTCAACTTCTCAAATTGATATGCTGATCGCGTGTTGCTAAAGGCCTCCATGACCATGCGCTCCCTCCACCAACGTTTGGCCCGCGCCAGATGCTCCCACCTTCGCCAACCCATTATCAACCGCGATATACCCAAGCCCCCCCTCCGGCGCCATCGCAGTCTGTTGCTCAGCATGTAGAATGCAGGAATACGCCTGTACAGCATCGCCCGGGTAGCAGCATGTCGATCTCGTCGATGCTAGGGTCTGACAATGAAAAGCCGACGCGAGAACCAGTGCCGACGTATGCACAAAATGGGGTCCCAGGCTTCGGCCATGCCAGCCAACAGACATCATCAATAGGCGCAATGTCACCACCGCAGCACACTCCCAGACCTTCTGTGGGGGAATACACCTATAAGCCGCGGTCACAGACGCCTGAGCAGTTTGGTTTCCCGAATTTGTTCGGCACAAGACCACACCGATCTAGCTCTGGGTCGATGGTGCAACGGCCAGGCCCATTTGGAGAACCACAACGAGCGATGAATAACACTTCCTTTTCAAGATATGGCGAGTCAGCATACACACCATCTAGTACCGGCCTGGTAAGTAGACCGGAAGAAGTGTCGGACTCAGCTCGCAAGACGAGCATGTCCGACTTGATGCAAAGACCGAACAGTCAGCCTCAACAAAACAACCACTTTGGTGTGTCGAGGCCTCCACCATTCACAACTCCGTCTACCCGGCCTGCCTGGCTGGAGCACAGTGGCTCAAATACAACGGGAAACGCGAATTACGTGAACTCGACCGAGTCTGGTCGCAGACAAAGTTTAGGAAACGAACCGAGACATGACATGAACTCTGCGCCACGGCAGAATGAGTCAATCAATTCATACGATACCCGGCCACCGGCCTTTATGAATCGTCCCCAGCAGCCACCTTTCGGTTCGCAAGATCGAGAACGACCATCGCAACCTCACACCGAATCAACACCGTCACATCCAACTTCTCCAAATACACAGCGACAAGCCAACCCAAGCCCGAGTCATACACCTAGTAACCTTTCGAATGACCGAACAACTATACGAAACCCTCTGCAAGCTCCAGAGCCACAAATCACATCGCAGCCGATGACTCAACAAGACTCCTCACAATCACAGAATGAGCGCTCAGTCTTTGGTGAGAGACTGGATAGGAGTCGAGCACGGTTGTTTTCTCCCTTTGCAAGCTCAGTCACGTCGCAACCATTCTCTGGAACTTCAGCACCTCCTGAGGAACAAAATCGTAAAGGCAGCGATGAGCTTTCACAACACAGGTTGCTTCTAGGTGTGGCTGCAGATGCGAAGCGTGGAAGATTCTCGCCACTTCCACAAGCGGTTCAAGGTGCCCAGGCCCAGTCGCTTGGACCAGAGAAGATTGTCAAGACTGAGAGTGGAAGTGGGAGGGTCTTCTCTGGTATTGGAAGCGGGGTTCCCAACCCATCAATAGTGCCTACAGCTGGCCTCCCAGGACTTTCCGTCAGTCCATTTAAGAGAGATGATGGCACTTCCCGCTTGAGCGAAGAGAATCTGATGAAAGTATCGCGAAGCACTCCTGGAATTGGTAAGCGGGCAAGAAAGCTAAAAGACGAAGAAGGTCGGGCAAGCAGTGAAATGGGCGAAGGTAGGGGAATGTCTGTCAATGGTCGTGGAAAGAGGGCTCGACATCATCAGTAAGCTTGGATTTGTGAGTATGCATTTGGGATATTTTGCTAAACGTTCGCGCAGCCATCATCACTACAAAATCGATAATGATGAATTCGCTACTTTACAACGTCGGTCCACCCCATTGTCAGGCTTAGCATCCATCCGACGTACCTCTACCCCGACCAACGGCATTATCTCTGGTTCACACCATCATCACCATCACCGCCATAACCACGACAACCACACTCCGCAAGCTCCCAGCTTCAAGCCCAACACCGTGATCAAGATATCCCCCGTACTAGAGGTGGCGTCTAAGACACCCCGCCGACATTTAGGCTCATTCTTGTATAACCCGACGATATCGGCCATCGACAGCCATAGTCCACTTCGAACGAAGCTCAATGTCTCGATCCAGCCGAACCTGCTTCCTTCCTGGCGTGATCCCGATCAAATCAACTGCACTTATACTGTGCGCGTGTCCAAAACCTGGCTGCAACGAGACGAGCGGGAAGCCATATGCGCAGAAAGATATCTTTGGGGTTCGGGCATCTTCACCGACGACTCGGATCCTGTTGCGGCAGCCATCCATTCTGGCTACCTGAAGGGAGCTTGGGGTGAGTGGGTGGATACAGCGCTGCTGGAGCAGATCATTCAAGAGCAGAATCCAAAGATAGATGCTGGCCAAGAAAATGTGCCTAAGAAGCTTGTCGAGCCTCCCCCCGGGATGGACTTGCACGTAACTCTTCTGGTCCTGCCGCAGCTCGAACGTTACGAGGAGACTGTAAGGTACGGTTTGAAGAGCAGAAGTTGGCCCGAGGGACCGAACGCTGCGCCTCATGATGGAGTCAGTTTCATGGTGCTGAATTGCGAATGGGTCAATGAAAGCACGGAACGAGGAAAGGGTAGGACGGGGGAGGAGAGGCGGCAAAGACTGCGCAGCGAATTTGCCAACGGACTCAACAAAGCTTATGATGCCAAAAAGAAGAGTTTGCTCGAAACATCGGGCAGAAACACGTCGGCCAAAGCATCTGCAGCTGCATGAGGATTAAGGAAAGGACGATGATTCTCATCTGTTCTCTCCAGCTGGAATCTGCATTCCGTGCATCCCCTTGTACTGGGGTGGCAGTTGTTCGGTCCACTTCCCACCGAGCACCGCAGCCTCCTCCGCCAGTCTCCAAACCTCAACTTTTAGCGGTCGACAGCACTTGACCATCTCCTTTTCACTATCGCCACCAAAGCCCCACAAGCTCAGATCTCCACCAGGACACGTGCTCAATGCCATCAGCAAGTCCTGCTCGGCAAAAAACTCCAGATAGTCACCTGCCCTGGCTGGACACGGATTCATGAAGTAGCGTCCTTGCTTGTCAAGTCCGGTCACTTGGAAGAGATTGATGACATCGTGGACGTCCGACTCGCTCAATCCAAATGGCAAGATCGCCCTTGTCAGGTTCGAATGGCAGTGGAAGTCATAGTCCTGGCTTCCCTCGTCCCCACTGGACAAGAGATGGTTGATATACGGATCACACCTCGTGCCTAGCAGATCATGCACACGACCACCATGCTCGTCGGTTCCATACCAACTCAATGTATCTGCGATGATGGTCACCAGGGGGCGCATGTAGGGAAGGCAGGACCACAATCTGTCTCCAACAGAGACATGGGAAGAGTGCAGCTGTTTGGTGCGAGAAGCCCAGAAACGCTCGCGGGGGTTGTGCAGGTTCCAGATGTTGAGGTCGCCGACTTGGGCCCCCTCGGGTGTGGAGATGCGGATGATGGACTTGGCAGGACAGGGAAAGGCAGTCCCGCTGCGGATCGGAAGAATGATGGAGGAGATGGGTATGCGAGGTGAGGTCCTGATGGCCTCGTAGAGAGCTTCGTCAACTGCAAGTGGAGACCCCGCTGTTGACAGATAGGCGGGTCTAGGTGTGGGAATTGGTTGTCGAGTCATGAAGCGGTCCTTGTCTGAGATGCTCGCCAGACCTTGAGGTTGATGTATCACGGTAGGGGAGCTCGTTGACATGGCGGTAGGGAGATTCTGGGGCGAGTAGAGACTTCAATCAATGTATTTGGTTATCAAACGCAATCGCTCGAAAGGATGACGATCGTAAGCATCAACTCAAGGGGCCCGGAAAGCTCGCCAGAACAGGTGATATACAAATCTTTTTCCAAGGGACAAGGCGACACTCTTCAACGTAAATTGTGAACGTGACAATTAGCGCTCCTTATACCATTGACAGCGAGTTCGCTCGGCGGCGATCGAATCGAAAGAACGGACATTTCCCGCCCAAGCAAATGTAAAAGTTAGGCGGTGTCAAGCTAGCAAAATACTGCCGCTGCCAAGATTTACATCGACTTGTAGTTAATCTTTTTTGGCATTGTGCTCGCCCAAGTGCGGAGGCCGTTGTGGTGCCAACTCTTGCAGAATGGACGATCAAGCCAACCGGCCGCACCGCAAGGCAAAGGAGAAGAAGAAGAAAGCGCATGGCGGTAAGGGTCAGGTCATTGTCTTCGAGAGACGACACTAACTTGCGCACCGCAGACAAAAATGTCAAGGCCTTCGTCGTCGCCAACCCTGGTCGCCTGCAGAAGGAAGCTGTGCGGACCAGCGATGTAAGTTATGTTCCGAAAGTAATGTCTTTCAATATGTTGAATAGGCCAGGTTAAAGAAAAGCGCCTTCATGTACCACTTGTCGATCGCCTGCCAGAAGAGGCACCGCCAATCATCGTTGCAGTGGTTGGTCCTCCAGGAGTATGCCTCTTGAAAGTCGTGCCTTAATTCAGACTTCACCTGACACGTCCTAGGTCGGCAAAACAACTCTTGTCAAATCCCTCATAAAGCGCTACACGAAACAGTCCCTGTCCTCACCCACTGGCCCCCTCACAGTCGTCACATCCAAACGCCGCCGTCTAACCTTCTTGGAATGCCCCTCTGATTCCCTTGCAGCCATGATTGACGTGGCAAAAATCGCCGACATCGTCCTTCTCATGATCGACGGCAACTACGGCTTCGAGATGGAAACAATGGAGTTTTTGAACGCGCTCAGCACCTCCGGCATGCCGGGCAACGTCTTTGGCATCCTCACTCACCTTGACTTGTTCAAGAAGCAGAGTACATTGCGCATGGCGAAGAAGAGGCTAAAACACAGGTTCTGGGGCGAGTTATATCAGGGTGCTAAGCTCTTTTATCTAAGTGGGGTTATCAATGGGAGATATCCTGACCGAGAAATACACAATCTGTCAAGATTTCTGTCAGTGATGAAGAATCCAAGGCCATTGGTCTGGAGAAATAGTCATCCATATTGTCTCGCGGATCGATTTTTGGATGTGACACCACCAACCAAGATTGAGGAAGACCCCAAGTGTGATAGGGATATTGCCGTGTATGGCTATCTGCGGGGAACCAACTTTCCAGCTCTAGATGCAAGAGTACATGTTCCAGGTGTCGGTGACCTGACAGTCAGAGACATTGAAGCGCTACCGGATCCGTGTCCCACTCCATTCATGGATCAGGCAATTGCGAAGGTTACGGGCAAGTCTGGACGACGGAGGCTGGGTGAGAAGCAAAAAGTGCTTTTTGCGCCCATGTCGGACGTCGGGGGCGTGCTTGTGGATAAGGATGCCGTGTATATTGATATCAAGACATCGACTTTCGATAGGGATGCTGAAGATGATGAAAATCGAGGACTAGGAGAGCAGCTCATGCTTAGTCTGCAGGGTGAGCGAAGGCTGCTGGGAAAGGCAGATGCTGGAGTGCGGCTTTTCCAAGGAGGAACAACCATTATAGGCAAAGATAACGAAAACGACGTTGGCAGACAACGTAGGCGTAGCGTCCGATTTGCCGACAGGGAGGACGGCGATGAGGCAGAAATTCCGCAAGACGAAGGATTTGAAAATGAAGAGGGGACAGAAGATGATGAAGCTGTGGACGGTGATGACGATCTGCCTGCGGAGAACCATGAGATGCCTGGCTTCATGGCCAAGAATAACAAAAACGGCGAACAGGACGGGGATTTTGCGTTTGCAGATAGCGACTCGGACATAGGCTCTGTCTCGTCAGTCGAAGATCAAGAGCTAGAGGGTGGTAGCGATGTAGATGGTGATGATGAGGGAGACGGAGGACTGCGGTGGAAAGAAAACATGGCTGAGAATGTGCGGAGACTGCACTCGATCAAGATTGCCTATCGGGCCGCTGATCTCGCGCGACTAATGTATGACGAGACGTTGACTCCTGCCGAAGTGGTTAGCAGGTGGCGAGGAGATCAGGCCACTACGCCAGAAGATCAAACCAGCGAAGAAGAAGATTTCTTCCAGAAGACAGGCGCGGAAAAGGGTGGAGATGATGAAGACCGCATGATCCCAACCTACAATTATGAAGAGCTGGCACAGAAGTGGCAGGACAATGAGATGGTAGATTCGATCCGGCATCGCTTTGCTCGAGCTTCTCTTGCTAGTGGCACAAGTACCGACGGCGAAGATGGCGAGGATGACGAAATAGATGCTGGTGAAGAAGGCTCTGATCTCGGCGATGGCGAATTCGAAGATCTCGAGACAGGCGAGAAAACAAACGGAATGGCCGCAACTTCCAACGACATTCCCAACATTGACGCCGAACGAGCGCGAAACGCGAAACGAAAAGAGGAGCTGAAACTCCGATTCGAAGAAGAAGATCGCGAAGGTTTCGCCAACACAAACTCCAATCCCAACACTGCCGAGCAACAATTTGGCGAAGACGACTGGTACGATGCACAAAAAGCCGCACTACAAAAACAACTTGACATTAACCGTGCCGAATTCGACGCCCTCGATCCAATGTCTCGAGCACGAGCTGAGGGCTTCAAAGCTGGCACTTATGCTCGAATAGTCCTTGATAAGGTGCCCTATGAATTTTCCCGCTCCTTCAATTCTCGATACCCTGTCATTGTTGGCGGCCTTGCACCCACCGAAGACCGTTTCGGATTCGTCCAGGTTCGCATCAAGCGGCACCGGTGGCACAAGAAGATCCTCAAGACGAACGATCCCTTGATCTTCTCCCTAGGGTGGCGACGATTCCAGACCCTGCCCATCTACTCCATTTCTGACTCGCGGACACGCAATCGCATGTTGAAGTACACGCCGGAACACATGCACTGTTTCGGGACCTTCTATGGCCCATTGGTCGCACCGAATACGGGATTCTGCTGTGTGCAATCCTTCAGCAATGCCAACCCTGGGTTTCGCATAGCCGCCACAGGTGTCGTGCTGAACGTCGACGAGAACACCGAGATTGTTAAGAAGCTCAAGTTAACCGGCCATCCCTACAAAATCTTCCGCAACACTGCATTCATCCGAGATATGTTCGGTTCAGCAATTGAGATTGCGAAATTCGAAGGGGCGAGCATAAAGACCGTTTCTGGAATCAGAGGCCAGATCAAAAGAGCGCTAAGCAAGCCAGAAGGACATTTCCGTGCCACCTTCGAAGACAAAATTCTCATGTCAGACATCGTCTTCTTGCGAGCGTGGTATCCTGTCAAGCCACACCGGTTCTACAACCCCGTCACGAACCTACTCGATGCGTCTCCAACATCTGCAGCTAATGGTGAGGCCAAAGACGAACCAGCTGCTAACGAAGGCTGGCAAGGCATGCGTCTCACGGGCCAAGTCCGCGCATCACTTAACCTCCCTACACCACAACAAAAGGACTCACACTACAAGCCCATCGAGCGCCCAACCCGACATTTCAACCCCCTCCGCGTCCCCCGGGCCCTCGCCACCAACCTGCCCTTCAAGTCGCAGATCACGGCCCAAAAGCCCCGGGCCGCCCCCACTTACTTACAGAAGCGCGCAGTCGTGCTAGGTGGTGAGGAGAGGAAGGCGCGCGACATGATGCAGAAGCTAATGACGATGCGGCGGGAGAAGGCGGAAAAGCGGGCGCGGAAGCGGGAAGAGAGGCGGGAGGGTTATCGGAAGAAGGTAGAAGATGGATTGGAGAAGAAGGAGAAGAGGGAGAAGAGGGAACGGGATGAATATTGGCGGAAAGAAGGGAGGAAGAGGAAGGGTGGTGCTGAAGATGGAGAGGGGCATGGAAGGAGAAAGAGGGTCAAGAGGTAGGACTCTGTGCAAGAGACATGAAATGCCATGTCAAAGTTCGTCCCTTTCCACCTACTTAGCGAGCAGTGTAGTTCGCACCAAAGCACCGACTGACTCGCCCTGTAACCCAACCCGCATCTCCTCCCAGTGGTAAAGATGGCCATACCGGCCACCCTCGTTTCTACTCGTCCCCCGAGCCCTGGCCTTTCCGAGGCTCCTAAACAGTTCAGATGGTAGAACAAGATAACAGATTAAATGCCGCCAAATGCCTCTCGAAGTCAACGGCAATGTTGTAGACAAGCAAACAAGAGAAAGAGCAACAAAGATCTTGCGGATAATAATGCAAAAGTTCGTAGCCATTGGGGCACGTGCACCGTCAGACATGTACATATATAGCGCGACCGACCATATCCATAGGTTGTTCGAGGGCGATATCGGGCTCCATCACATCACCGCTGTGCGGTCATCCTGGCTCGGCTATTTGCCCGGCTATTTGCCAGACTAATTGCTTCGTCCAAGCCGTCACTACTGTCGTCAGAAGGCTCGTCCAGCATTCGATCAATGTCCCTGACTTCGACAGACAGGTCCCCCGTCTTCTGATTCGGTGTGGTGTCGACAAAGCCCACTCTTCGCCGCGGTGAGCTGAGCTTCTCGTTGTAATGGAACTGTGTCCGTAGTGGAGAAGGTTGAGAGGAGGACATTGGGGCGGTCGACCTCAGGCTGGACTCTGGGGCTCCACTCGCGTTGGGATGATACCCAGAATTGCCTGGACTGGCCATGAAAAGTAGAGTCTCCACCGCGTCGGCCTCCATGGCAGCGTTTTGGCTAGGCGTTCGTTTTGAGCTTGAGGCCGAGACGTGAAGATTTCGGGACGGGGTGTAAGGGCCAGCCGCATTGGGGCCGTTCAGTACTCCATTTGGAGCAGGCCTTCGACGAGTGCCCGAGATAATGTTTGCTGGGGGAGCCAAAGCCCGTCGTGATGCCGGATTGGACGGTGGGTGGGCCCCTCCATTTGATCTACTCCAGGCCGTACCGCTCGGTTGCGCCGGTACTCCCACATCAGAACCTTCACTACTGCTCCATTTCCGTCGCCAGTCGCCCGCCATCGCTGTTCTTGGCGATTCCGCCGCGTGTCGGTTCGAGTGGAAAGCGGATGTGGATGACCTAGGGGATTGAGATGCTAACGATTCCAGTTCGTCTAGAGACTGGGATGGATTTCCAGTCTTTACCTTGTACATAGCATACGAAAGGCGCGTTCTGAGTTGCTGAGAAAGCTGGGAACATAGTTAGCATTCTTCAGAGACATAGATATCGAGATGGGCAAAAGTAACCAGTTCCCTCAGGATACTTCGGGGCGCTTGGTTTAACTTGACCCCCATCCTGCAACTTTGTACATACCTCCATGACACTTCCAGTGCTGCTGTTTGATAAGAGGCTTGAAGTCCTTGAATGCCTGATCGTTGCTTGTTCTTTCTTCAGATCCTCAATATTCGTAATGCTTGATCTCTTCATTTGTCCACTCGCCGTCCGTTTCTGCCCAGACATGAAATCTCGCGGGAACTCCTCCTTCTTTGGGCTTTCAGACTTCGCATTGGAATGGGTTGGATCGTGTAGTTCGAAAGGTTTTGGCCCTGGCACCTCCTCCTGTATCGGCGAAGCAAGAGATGCAGATGAGCCATGCTCTTGGCTTGATATCGGCGAGAAATCGGGGTTGTTGACATCAGGGCGATTGTTCTGTGAAATGTCGCTGGAAGAAGGTTGGAAGGTCGGCGAGTCCGACTCATGTGAAGATGTGGTTTCCTGGGTGTTTGCGGGCTTTGCATTCGCGTGAGATCGTGGAGTCATGGAACCGGACGAAGTAGCGTGGGCTGACTCGGCAGGATGCATGATGGCATGCGGCATGTCATGGAACCTGGCCGATTCTGTAAGGATTGAGGCAGGCTGCATGATAGTCACGGGGGCTGCTGTATGTCTGGCTCATGGAATCTACGTGACAGTTGAGATTGCAAGACCCGGTCGATCGAACCGTCGCGTCCCTCAGGTTGGAGGGGCAAGCCGCAACGCGTGTCCGGCTCGGGTCGAACGATCAAAGGCGCGAAATCAGTTGACGGGCACAATGTCAAACGCCTCTGGAAGGTGTGGGTGACTGGGCAGCAATAGTTACACGCATAAGACGACTGATGATATGGAATGGGCAAGTCGTGTGCAGGATCTGCCAAAAATTCAAGAGCCTGCATGCCACCGTTCCATTAGGACCGCTGACTAGTTAGTCCAACGCGCAAGCGAGCGCGTGTTGCATTTGCCTCAGGCGAACCTGGCCTGTTCACGAAGAATCTACTCTGGATTTGTCAAGTTTGAAAGCAGCCGCCTCTCTAGTTGCACATGAGTTGCAGAAGTCGAAACGTAGACCTGCCATTCTGGAAACGTCTACGACAAAGATTGGAACGCTCGCTCAAGAAATGTTACCCCATTCGTCGTCTCCACCAGCAACATCCAGATTCACTTCCAACTCATCATGTGCATCGTCATGCAGTTCATGTGGCTTCCCACTTGGTGCATTGTTCATGGCTTCGTCTTCCTGATCCACCATGGGCTGTTCCGTCGTCGTCGTGGGAGCTGAAGGAACCCACGCCAGCTTGATCTTCCCAACACCAGGCACATCTGTCTGACCATTCATCACCCGCTCAGCCTGCCAGCGCTCTTTGAACGAGACGGTGAAGTAGCCGGTCCTCTCCGGATCCTTTTCGATACTCTCGAATTCCCCAACACTAACCAAGTAGGCTTTGAGCATCTCTTCTTTCCCAGCATCAAACTCGACCCCTGAGATGGCGATGTTCCTCGGCCGATTGTCAAGCTTCCGGACTGCAGAGCAGCGACCCCTGACGAAAGGTAATCCGCGATAGCTGCCCCGTGCAGGCTGGTAAGGGGTATAGCCGCGACCCCTTCCAAAGTAGCCTCTTGACGAGAAATCTCGACCAGTTCCACGTCCACGATAAATGTAGAAGGACTCTTCGGCTGGCGCATTAGGATCTATCCCAAGAGCTTCTGCTTCAGCCTCGAGTTTTGCCAGCTGTTCCCGTAAAGCCAGTGCCTCACTCGAAACTACTTCTGTGCCATTCGTAGGTAGCTCCTCACCCCTCGCAGCGAGCTTGGCTTTGAGCAGTGCCTTCTCTGCCTCGTATCTTTTAGTCACCTCCTCCTTCCGGCGGATTAGAGCTTGTTTTGCCTCTTCCGTCTTCCGTAGTGCCGCCTGTCGCCGCTCATGAGTTTGTTGCCTTTCTTCCTGCCGTCGCTTGTACGCCTCAGTGTCGTCCACCGTCGTGAGACCTGGGGAGCCGCCCATGGTAACGTCAGATGATGATCTCGTGTGTGAAATTGTGCCATTGGCCTGGGGCTTGGCATCTAGATCAGGTCGATACCAATACACCTTGACAAATCGATTATCAAAAATGGCCTTTGGGCTCTCCCAAGCCCTCTGAGCTGCACTAGGCGTGTCATACTTCACTATTGCAAGGTGCTTGTAGGCCTTCATCGCGATCTCCGTGATATTGCCGAATTGTGAGAAGAAACTCATGACCGATTGCTCGTTAAAGTAATCCTCGGGGATCTGCTCAACTACAATAGCCGTGCGGGAGCGATCTTTAAGTGTTCGATGGTCTGAGAACACTGCTCGGGCTGGCTTCCGCAAGCCCATTTCGCTTGGGCTTGGTCCGATTTGCAAGTTGTAGGAGCCCTGGTGGTAACCGTTCGTGTTGATAATAGCATTAGTAGGATCGTATTCGTCCTCCACCGGAGCGACCACGTGATTGTTGCCGTGATCAAAGGGGCAAGTGCTACCACGTACACAAAATCCTTTCGTATCGTAATCTTGACATCGCTGTCGTATGTGCATTGTGGATGTCTGATCTGGGGTCGAGCTCATTCCAGTCATATGAGGGAACATGGCTTGCATTGCCATGAAAGAAGACACAAGGTCTGTAGGGTTGAAAGCTGGAAACCCCGGTGGAGGCGTTGGAGGGCGAGGGAAATTGCTGAACGGTTGCGTGTGAAAAGCAGTCGGTTGGAAGGCTGGTGATGGGTACTGACTTCTGGGCAATGCGTTTCTCTCGCGTGTTCCCCTTCCCAACCTTGACGACTTGGAGGTGCGAGGGCCGCCATTTTGTTGTTGGGTCTGACCATTGAATTCGTGATACGAGCGCTTTCTCGCTTGTTTTGATCCGAAATCAATACCCCGTACCTCTTGGACGGCGTCTAGGCCGTGATATGGTTGGATGGGTATGGGTGAACTCGGAGGCGAATAGCCAGGTGAGTCTGGGACAGTGGAGGTCTGGACAGCTGTCGTAGGTATCGGTTTAGCAGCGTATTTGGCGAAGACTTCGTCAACGAACTTTAATGTGTCTGCACGGCGCTAGAAGTTAGCGACAGCCAGCTTGCTGGTTTAGAAGGATCTTACGTTCGTTCAGGAAGTCGGGTAGATGCTCTAGCATCTGAGCACGAATCTCTGCATCTGGGACATCGGACTTCAGGATTGCTAGAACGTATTCAGCCAGGACATCTGGGTCGGCGTCTGAGCTATGAGGAGAGAGCCGTTAGCCAAACGCCATCATTTTTGAGCTCCCTGCTGTTCTCCTCACATATTCTCGATCCTCTCAATCACCCATTTCTTTACTTCCTGCGTGTGCTCATTTGGAAACTTCATCTTGGCCTGTGCCGGGGCCCTCGCGGCCTTCTCGATGCTAGTCGAGGAGCTGAACGATGGAGCAAAAAGCCGATCTGTTCTAGCCGAGACATTTGAGAAGTTCCGGGAGAGGTCTTTGCAAAACGGGTGCTTAAGAACAAGGTGAATTCGACAAACATGACCCCAAGAAAAGTTGACCTGGGGTCAGCCTTGGCAGGTGTATATCCCCCAATTACGAGTAAATCGGCGCGCCCTCACCCTCACCCTCGGTCACCCATCACCGTCCGCTCGACCAATCGAGTCACGCAGTTCGGGTCTATTCTGAGCTCCTGGCCAGCGTGGCCCAAATGGGCGCCCACGACGGTGACTCGACTCTAAATATGTCTCTAAGTCTGGCCTCGCTCTCTCACCTTCTCGTCTCATTTTCTCCTTTCTGCAATCTCTCTCCCTGTCTGCTGTCTGTTGATTGCGGTCGGTTGTTCTCCCATCCGCTTCTACTCAGATTCTACGTTTCGTTGTCACTCTCCATTTGCCACCTGGGGCCTGCTTCGCTGAACCCTCAGCTACGAATCAGCGAGTAGTAACCGAAACGCAGCCTCCTCGCAACAATTGACACAGCCGTCTTTAGAGAAGTCATCTTAATTCCCAATCGATTCCATTGTAGTTTCAGGGAAGCATTAAATATCAAAGCGACCAGCGAAAGGACCTACAAAAAGTACTTGCTAGAGTATTCAATGCCAGAACCTGCATCGTTACATGACATCGGTGCTTTCATAAGCCTGTGATGCAACACTACGCTGCCTCTGCCTCCTTCGTCTCAATCCTCATGGTCACTGCATTATGCTCAGCTCCGGAACTGGGTGCTCGAGGATCGAAGGATCTCGAATTTTATTCTAGCAGAGCATCATAATCATTTTGATCAACGTACGCTCCCACCTGGAGGCTAAGTTTGTCTTGCGGAACCCATATTCCAGTCGCCCGATATCTGGGAACGGGCTGGTCTGCTACTTTAACGGCCTCGAGAGTGACCCAATAGGGCTTTGTTATTCTGTGTACTTCCTTGAGGATGCCACTGAAGTGCGTAATTGAGACAGTGATAGCCTCCTCGCGCCCCGCTTCGCTCTTAAGAACTGGAGTGGTGAACCCAATGCAATGCCCGGGAACCACCATTAGCTTTAGGCCACAATTTTGGCAGTCTCTGACATCGAGACCAAGCACCGTGGCGATGAGACTATAGACAACCGAGTAATGGTCAAAATTCTCCCATCCGTTCCATGTTCTAACCTCTGTGTTTGAAAACCCTGCGTAACTGAGTGCATTGCGACGTTGATCCGACATCCACATGCCGTACAGTTTATACAAGAAGGGAATTCTGGGGTCGTTATGGACTCCAGAGGTGAGAGATAATGTGATGTATTCTCCTACCCTGCTCGCAATCCTGTCAGCACACCACGGAACCCAGTTCCGAATGATACTACCGAGCTCCTCCACCACCTTCGTAATGGGAGAGTTGGAGAATGATTTCGAGTATTCCACGGCAAGTTGGCTAAATGCAGTCCTCGGCAAAGGTGTTAGCCTAAGCGGTATCTCGCCAGAAGGAGTGATCGGAAGTGGTGTAGCACTCAAAACTGTTCGATACACGTCTGACACGCCTTCGATTTTTCTCCTGCCAAGATAGGTCATTGGTCTCCAGAGAGCGGAACCGATAGAGTTGAATCCGAAGAAACCTGCTAAGCAGCTCACTTCGACCGAGATACCGTGCTTCGACTCAAGTTGACGGATACCGTCAGCTAAGAGACTAGGAAGACACATCTTCTTGTAGTTTGCTGGCAAGACATATCCAGGGCAATCAACCCAGACGGAAGTGACATAATCACGAGCCTTTGTGGTCTTCCTTGTAGACCTGCCTAAGAGCGCTATTTGGGTTAAAAACTGCAGAAGCCCAATTTGCACTGGGGCATCCACGCCTCTCGGGATTAGCTTCTTCAGTCTCTCGCCCAACAGAAAGTCGAGTCTAGTTAGGACACCATGATCACAGCCGAACTTTAGCCTTGTTCTAGGTGACCCAAAATCGAGAAGGCTTTCTTCAACTTTGGTCCAAACGTCCATGCTAGCGTTCCTTACTTCGGTGAATGCAACGTGGGGGGGATTGGTCTTCAATAGACGATGATAGAGCTTATCAACGAAGGATGATAAGTGACCAGCATCAGCTGGGGAGCTCGCACACGCCATTTCATCGTCTCTTGTGCGAACTACTCGAACATCATGACTATAGAGTAATTCTTGGCGAGTCCAGATCCGATCGAAATATGTGCAGGCCCCATACGCATTCACACAGTCTAGAATCTTTCGAGACGACACAATTGCTGCAATGTAGTCCTGGTCTCTAGGGTTTCCGGCCTTATCGGCGAAAAGCGCTGAACTATTCCTTGCCTGGAACACTCGGCGAATCTCAGGAGATGCGATGATTTTTGCGCGTGCCTCTCGTAAACATCCACATAGACCGCCAGGCATGAGAATGACCACCTCCAGACTTCGGTAGATTGTAGGGATGCTAGCGAGAGTGGCGCGGATCTCAGCTTCATCCGTCTGGCGAATGCAGAGTTGATCAATCCAAACGCCCGCGTGCTCCGACCCATGCTCTTCACCATTTTCAATGCAAAGCATCGCCAGTCGCATAATCGTCTCCTGAACGTCCCATTCCTTTCCCAATTCCATTTCCACCACTCGGCCCGAGATATCATGCCCAATCTTGACCTTTTCTCTGTCAAATTCACCCCAGGTGTACGAGATTGCAGGAGCTTTGGTATTGGAGAGCTCGACATGATCGTAATCAACGTTTAGGTGGAGGTTCTGAGAGAAGGGACAGAGGTCGTTGTGACAGAACTGAAGCCTTGCGATTCGAATACGCTGGAGGATCTCTGACGAAGACGACATGGCTGGAGCGGTCTTGGACTTAAGTGATAGATCATCAGTCTTGAAACACTAAGATTGAAAAGCTGGGAGAAACTGCAATTGCAATGCCCGATCTACCACACTAACAGTTCCCAACAGCAATTGATGTTAGAGGCAAGGAGCATGGAGCGCGCTACTTACAAATGATGAGGCCCGCCCAGAGATGAGACTTGCAAATGAACCCCCGCCGTCCCTCCCCACTCCCCCATCCCCCCGGCTATGCGATACGGTGGTCATACGATCATTGCGATTGTAGGGAGACTGTGCCAAAACACCTTCCACACGCTAATTCTCACCGCCTTGAATACGCAGAGGTGACGTAAAGTGCATCTCAGTAATTTTCCTTTCCGATCTCATCTAAGGGAGAAAGAGCAGTGTAGAGCGATCGCATTGTAAATCTTTGAAGTGGAAATTGGGTCTATTCTTACGAAGGAACTTCTTTTCTCTCAATTATCGTCGTTTCAGTGCTAAATCTGCAGATTTTACG
>Ga0335072_10001384_pt1 | contig 39528 bp, 27 predicted proteins | sample Lox_Sample_21_FD_206725 | JGI IMG/M metagenome (GOLD analysis project Ga0335072, IMG submission 206725) | Soil microbial communities from Loxahatchee National Wildlife Refuge, Florida, United States - Lox_Sample_2.1 | ecosystem: Environmental > Terrestrial > Soil > Wetlands | place: USA... | reverse complement strand
TCTGCTCGAGCGCGGCCAGGCCGATTTGCAGCCCTTTTTTCGCTGGCATCCGTGGCTCTACCTCGTGTTGATACCCGCCATCTCGATGCGCTTGTGGGCCGAGGAGCGCAACAGCGGCAGCATCGAGCTGCTGATGACCCTGCCGGTCACGCTGTGGCAGGCGGTGGTCGGCAAGTTCCTGGCCGCCTGGGTGTTCGCCGGCGTCGCGCTCGCGCTCACCTTTCCGGTCTGGATCACGGTCAACTATCTCGGCAGTCCGGACAATGGCGCGATCGTCGCCGGATACGTCGGCAGTTTCCTGATGGCGGGCGGGTTCCTGGCCATCGGCACCTGCCTCTCGGCCGCCACGCGCAACCAGGTGGTCGCCTTCATCACCGCAGCCCTGGTCGGGTTCATCTTCCTGCTCTCCGGTTTCCCGCTGGTGCTCGATTTCGTGCGCGGCGTGCTGCCCGCGCCCATCGTCGATGCGATCGCCTCCTTGAGCTTCTTCACTCATTTCGACGCGATCTCCAAGGGCGTGATCGACCTGCGGGATCTGGTGTACTTCGCGGCGCTGATCGCGTTCTGGTTGGCGGCGACGGCTCTGGTACTCGACATGAAGAAGGCGGAATAGGTGAAAGTCCCTGATCGCATGGGTTGGCAGAGAACCGGCTTCGGCGTCGGCGGCCTCGCGGCGCTCGCCGTGCTGTTCCTGGGCGTGGTGATGCTGTCGAACCTCGGCCTGCGCGGCATGCGCCTCGATCTCACCCAGAATCGGCTCTACACCCTGAGCGCCGGCACGAAGCAGGTGCTCGCGGAGATCAAGGAGCCGATCAATCTCTATTACTATTTCTCGCGCGACGCGGCCGCCAAGCAGGCCCCGCTGATCATGCCGTATGCGCAGCGCGTGCGCGAATTCCTCGAGGAGGTGACGGCGCGCTCGGGCGGCAAGATCCGCCTGCAGGTGATCGATCCGCAGCCCTTCTCCGACGACGAGGACCGCGCGGCCGAAGCGGGCCTCTCGCCGCTGCAGACCGGCAACGGCGGCGGCGATGAGCTCTACTTCGGCCTCGCGGGCACCAACTCGACCGATGGCCGATCCGTCATCCCGAGCTTTCAGCCCGACCGCGAGGAGTTCCTCGAGTACGACGTCGCCAAGCTCATCCAGGAGCTCGCGCTGCCGAAGAAGTCGGTGATCGGCCTGATCAGCACGCTGCCGATGCAGGGACAGTTCAACCCCATGACCGGACAGATGGGCGACACCTGGCCCATCCTGTCGCAGCTCGAGCAGCTGTTCACCATCCGCACCATCGCCACCGATGTCGATCACATCGACAAGGATGTCGACGTCCTGATGATCGTGCACCCCAAGAACTTTGCGCCCAAGACGCTCTATGCCATCGACCAGTTCGTCATGCGTGGCGGCAAGGTGCTGCTGTTCCTCGATCCCGACAGCGGCGCGGACACGACCGGCCAGGAGCCCTCGAGTCCCTTTGGCGGGGCGGGCGCCAATCACTCCTCGGACCTCGAGCCGCTGCTCACCGCGTGGGGTGTGAGCTACAACCCGGCGCAGGTGGTCGGCGATCTCGAGCTCGGCCTCGAGGTGCGCTCGAGCATGCAAGGCCCCGCGACGCGGCATATCGGCATTCTCGGGCTGCGCCGCGAGGACATGAACGGCAAGGACGTGGACACCGCGTCCCTCGACTCGATCAACGTGGCGACCGCCGGGTTCCTGGCGCCGCGCAAGGGCGCGACCACGACGTTCGAGCCGCTGCTCCAGAGCTCGACCAGCGCCGCGCCCCTGCCGGTGTCGCGCTTCGGCCCCATGATGGATCCTGCGAGCTTGCGCGACGGTTTCAAGCCCACCGGCATCCGCTACGCGATCGCCGCGCGGATCACCGGGCCGGTCGACTCCGCTTACCCGCAGGGCGCGCCGGCCGACTCCAAGCCGCCCTCCGGTCCGCCCCTGCCGCACCTGGCGAAGTCCTCGCAGCCCGCCAACATCGTCATCGTCGCCGACACCGACATGCTGATGGACTACATGTGGGTGCAGACCCATGAGCTGCTCGGCCAGAAGATCGCCCAGGCCTTCGCCAACAACGGAGACTTCGTCGCGAATGCGCTCGACAACCTCGGCGGCACCAGTGCCCTGATCAGCATCCGCGGCCGTGCCTCCTTCTCGCGCCCGTTCGAGCGCATCGAGGCGCTCAAGCGCCAGGCGGACGACCGCTTGCGCGCCAAGGTCCTGGAGCTGCAGGGCGAGCTGCAGCAGACCGAATCGAAGCTCACCGAGCTGCAGAGCAAGCGCAACGATCAGGCCTCGCTGATGCTCACCCCGGAGCAGGAACAGGAGCTCAAGCGCTTCACCGTCGAGAAGGCGCGCGTTCGCAAGGAGCTGCGCGAGACCCAGCGCGGGCTCGACGTGGAGATCGACCGGCTCGACATGTGGGTGAAGGTGGTCAATATCGCCCTCGCACCGCTCGCGGTCGCGATTGCGGGCGTGCTGATCCTGTCGTTCAGGCGCCGGCGCCGGTCGAGCGCGGCGGCGGCCGGCTCGAGGCCCGCATGAACCGCTCTCGCTTTCTCGCCTTGGCCGTCGCCGCCGTGATCGTGCTGTGCGGCGCGCTCTACCTCGGGTCGCGCCAGAACTCGGCCCCGCCGAGCGTCCAGGGCACGGCCTTCCTGCCCAAGCTGGGTACCGAGCTCGGCTCGGTCACCGAGCTCGATATCCGCAAGGGAAGCCCCGCCCCGGGCGTCACGCTGCAGCGCTCGGGCGAGCAGTGGACGATCGCGCAGCGCGGCGGCTACCCGGCGGACGATTCGAAGGTGCGCCGCTTCCTGCTCTCGCTCGGCGATGCCAAGATCGTCGAGGCGAAGACCGCCGATCCCGCGAATTTCCCCCTCGTCGGCCTGGACGATCCGGCAAAGCCGGGTGCCTCGGGCACGGAAATCACCCTCGTCGCAGCGGATGGCAAGCACATCGTCATCATCGGCAAGCCGATCGGCGAGGGTAATTTCGTGCGCCGGGGCGGCGAGAATCAAAGCTACAGCGTGCAGCCCGGCATCTTCGCGGACGCCGAGCCGCGCTCGTGGATCGACTCCAAGCTCATCGACGTGTCCACTTCGACGATCCAGAGCGTCGAGCTCAAGCCCTCGAGCGGAGCCGGCTACGTCCTGCATCGGATCAAGGGCGGGGACGGCTTTGCGCTCGAGGGCAAGCCGCCGGCGGGCCGCAAGCTCCTCGACGCGAACGCACTTGCGCCCTCGCCGAGCGCCTTGAGCGGCCTCGACGCCGACGATGTCTCCGCCGCGAGCAGCCTCGATTTCAGCAAGCCTTCGCAGGCGATCTTCACGCTCAGCGACGGCGGCGTGGTCACGATCACCGGTGCGCCCGCGGGCGACAAGCGCTGGATCGAGGTTCAGGCGACCAAGAGCCCGGCGCTCGCGGCCAAGGCTCAGAACCGCGCCTTCGAGATCGCGAGCTACCGCTACGACGCCATTTTCCGCCCGCTCGATCAGCTGCTGGTGGCCAAGGAGGAGCCGAAGGCGTCCGCCAAGGGAGCCGGCGGCGCAGCCGCCAAGGGAGCGGCGCGCCAGCCCGCCGCAGGCAAGTCCGCCAAGGGCACCGCCGGCGCCAGGCCGCCGGCGCCCCAGTCCTCGGCCGCGCCGCCGCCGTGAGCAGCGGCACGAGCGCCGGCTTCGGGCGGCGCTTCGCGGCGCTGATCTACGACGCCGTGCTGCTCGCCGCTCTGCTCACGCTGTACACCCTGATCGTGGTGCTGGTGCACGGCGGCGCCGTGACCCGCGAGGGCGGCGGGCCCCGGTGGTGGGCCTTTCGCGCCGGCGAGCTGCTGCTGATCGGTGGCTACTACGTGCTCAACTGGACGCGCAGTGGGGCAACCCTCGGGATGCGTGCGTGGCATCTGCGCGCCGTGACCGATTCGGGCAAGCCCCTGAAGCTTGCGCGCGCCGTCTCGAGGTTTCTCTGGGGATTGGCCGCATGGGCGCCGGCGGCGCTCGGCGTACTGTGGCTGTACCTCGATCCCGAGCGTCTTGCCCTGCATGACCGGCTGTCCCGAACGCGCATGGTGCATCTATCGCGTCAGTGAGATCGCGACGATGGTGCACAGGGCGAGCGTGGCGGTCGGCAGCCACCCGACCAGGGCCGGATCGAGGCCGAACAGCTGTCCGCCGTTCTCCACGGTGCGCGTGATCAGGAAGAAGACGACGCCGAGCATGACGCCGATCACCGTGCGAGTGCCTGCCCCGGCCGTGCGCAGCGGACCGAACACGAACGGCAGCGCGAGCAGCGTCACGACGATCACCGCGAAGATGCGTGCAATGCGCGACCAGTATCCGATCGCATAGAAGGCGGTGTCGAGGCTGTTGCGGCGCAGATGCTCGAGATATGATTTCAGCCCGCGCAGCGTGAGCAGGTCCGGGTCCGTCGCCGCGAGGCCGAGGAAGGCGGGGTTCACGGTCGAGCGAATCGTCTCCTCCTTGACCACCTTGCTGTCGACGTGATCATCCTCGAACGTCGTGCTCGCCACGTTGTGCATGCGCCAGTGTCCCGGATCCGCCACCGAGATGCGATCGGCGCGCTGGATGGAGCGCAGCCGGTTCGGGGCCGCCAGCTCGTACAGCGAGACGCCGCCGAACGATTGGTCCACCTCGCCGGTCTGCACCCGCAAGATGAGGTTGCCCTCCTTCACCCACGCGCTGCTCGTGCCGGCGAAGCTCACGTCCGCGAGCTTGCTGGTGGTTTTCTCGCGCTTTGCGAACTGCGCGAGGGGCGGTGCCACGTACTCCCCCACGGCGTACATGGTGAGCGACAGCGTGGCGCCGGCCAGGCCCACCGGCCAGGCGATGCGCCACACCGACACACCGGATGCGCGCGTCACGACCAGCTCGCTCCCCGCCGCGAGGCTGCCGAGTCCCATGAGGGCCCCGATCAGCGCGCCGATGGGCAACAGCTCGAAGACCTGCTGCGGCAGGTTCAGGATCGTGTAGAGAAAGGCGTCCGCGGTGGTGTAATCGCCGGTGCCGATGTCGCCCTGCTGGCTGATGAACAGGAACAGGCCACCCAGGGTGAGCAGCACTGCCATGGCCATCGCGGTATAGATCAGCACCGTGCGGTACAGGTAGCGGTCGAGCGTGTTCACGTGCCTCTTCCCTCGCGGTATATCAAGTACAGACCGAAGCCGAGCGCGAGGATGTGCACCCACCAGACCCCGATCACGGGCGGCAGCTCGCCCTTCTCGATCCACACCTTGCAGGCGGACAGCAGGTTCGCGTAGATCATGTAGACGACGATGGCGAATCCGACCCGTGCGTAGCGGCCCTGCCGGGGCCGCAGCCGGCTCAACGGCACGGCCACCAGGGTGAGCACCATCGCCATGATCGGGCTCGAGGCGCGAAACTGCAGCTGCGCGACGTCCGCGGGCGCGCTCGAGCCGATCAGCCGCCGCGTGGGCTTGGTGTCCGGGTCATTCTCGGTGCCGAGCGTCTGCTCCGGCGTCACGATGGGAATGCCGTGCTCGGCGAACTCGATGACGCGAAAATCGCTGTGTCCGGGTACGCCCTCGTAGCGCCGCCCGTTGAACAAGGTCACGAAATGCATGCCGTCCGGGCCGGCCTTGGAGTAGGTGGCGGTGTCGGCGAGCGCCACCTCGACGCGCTCGGCCGTCTCCCGGCGCACGAACACGTTGTGCAGGACGCCCTCCGCGTCGACGCGCTCGGCGTAGAATACCGCATCGCCGCCGCCGCTCATGAACGAGCGGAAGCGCCCGGCATCGAGCTGCCCGAACTGCGCCTCCTTGACCGCCGCCTGGCGCAGGAGCTGTGCCTCGCGGTCGGCTTGCGGCACCTGAAAGAAGGACAGCCAGGCAAGGCCCGCGGCGATCAGGACGGCGAAGCAGGAGAGCGGCGCGAGCATGCGCGAGGGTGCGAAACCGCAGCCTTGCAGGGCCGTCATCTCGCTGTCGTGGTAGAGCCTGCCGAGCGCGAGCACGATGGCGAGCAGCAGGCCGACCGGCACGATCACCGAGAGGTTCATGATCGCACCGAGCGCGATCAGGTTGAGCACGATGTGCCGTCCGTAGTCGTTCTCCGCCGCCCGGCCGAGCACCTTGGAGAGCTGATTCGATACCAGGATGGCGACCAGGATTCCCGTCACCGCGAGCCAGGTCTGTATGACCTCGCGCAGCACGTAGCGCTGAACGGTCAACTTCATGGCGAGCAGATCGACTTCATGGTGAGGAGCTTAGAGCCTGGACATTAATCTAGTAAACTCTTTGCAGCGGAGCATCAAACAATGGAGCCCAGACATGGAATTCAAGGTGATCGTCGATGCCAGGGCGCGCAGCGCCGCCGGCTGTGCCGTGGTCGGCCTCTACGAGGGCGGCGAGCTCGGCGCGGCGACCCGGCATCTCGACGCTGAGCTCGGGGGCATGATCGCCCGGCTGCATGCCGCGGGCGATTTTGCCGCAAAGCTCGGCGACACGCTGCTGCTGGCCCATCCGCAGGGTGCGGCCGCGCAACGCGTGCTGCTCATCGGCCTCGGCGCCCGCGCCGGCTTCGCGCGCAAGCAGTACCGCAAGGCGCTGCAGTCGAGCGCTCAGGCGCTGCTCAAGACCGGCTCGGCGGACGCGATCGTGTACCTCGCGCTCGAGGACGTGCCGTCCGTGGAAAGCGGCTATCGGGCGCGAGCGGTGGCGGAGATCTTTTCTGCGCAAAGCTACAAGATTCCCGACTTGAAGACCGCTACCAAGCCCAAACCGCCCCGGCTCTCCTCGCTCGCCGTCGCGGCCGAGAACGCGCGCTCCGCAAAAGCCATGACCGCGGGCGTCGAGATCGGCGCCGCCATCGGCAGCGGCAGCGCGCTGGCGCGCGACCTCGGCAACCTGCCGCCCAACATCTGCACGCCGACCTACCTTGGCGAGCGCGCCGAGGCGCTCGCCAAGGAGTGGCCGCGCATCAAGACCAAGGTGCTCGATGAGGCCGCCATCAAGGAGCTGAAGATGGGTGCGTTCCTCGCGGTCACGCGCGGCTCCGATCAACCGCCCCGGCTGATCGTGTGCGAGTATCGCGGCGGCAGGAAAGGCAGCGCCCCGATCTGCCTGGTGGGCAAGGGCATCACCTTCGATTCGGGCGGCATCTCGCTCAAGGAGCCGCCGGGCATGGACGAGATGAAGTTCGACATGAGCGGTGCGGCGAGCGTGCTCGGCGCGCTGCGCGCCGCCGCCGAGCTCGAGCTGCCGCTGAACGTCGTCGGGATCATGCCGGCCTGCGAGAACATGCCGAGCGGCAAGGCCACGAAACCCTCCGATATCGTCACCACGATGTCGGGACAGACGGTGGAGATCTTGAACACCGACGCGGAGGGACGCTTGATCCTGTGCGATGCCATCACCTACAGCCGCCGCTTCAAGCCGGCCGCGGTGGTGGACATCGCCACCCTCACCGGCGCGTGCATCATCGCTCTCGGCAATCATTTCAGCGGCCTCATGAGCAACACCGAGAGCCTCGCTGCCGAGCTCATGGCCGCGAGCGTGCGGGCCGACGATCGGGCATGGCACTTGCCCGTCGGCGATGAGTATGCCGAGCAGCTCAAGAGCAACTTCGCGGATTTTGCCAATGTCGGCGGCCGCGAGGGGGGCGCCTCCACCGCGGCCACTTACCTGTCGAAATTCGCCAAGGATCTCGCCTGGGCGCATCTCGATGTGGCCGGTACCGCCTGGCTCGGCGGCTCGCACAAGGGAAGCACCGGGCGGCCGGTGCCGTTGCTCACCGAGTTCCTGCTGCAGCGCGCGGCGCGCGCCAAGTGAGCGCAGTCGCGCCCTCGCCGCCGCAGGAGGCCGCGATGACCGCCGCAGTGGACTTTTACATCTCGAACGGTTCCCGGCCCGAGCAGCGCCGGCTGCTCGCCTGCCGCCTCACCGAGAAGGCCTACCTCGCAAGCTCCCGCGTGATCATCTGGATGGGGAGCGAGGCCGATGCGCGGGCCTGCGATGAGCTGTTGTGGACGTTCGACGACCGCGCCTTCGTGCCGCACCGGATCAGCCGCGGCGCAGAGCTCACCGAGCGCTCGACGCCGGTGCATCTGACCCTCGCGCTCGACTCGGTGGACGGCGCCGACCTGCTCATCAACCTGGCCGACCGGCTGCCGGAGGGGCTGCCGCGCTTCGCGCGCATCGCCGAGATCATCGACGCCGATGAGGAGCGGCGCAGGCTCGGGCGCGAACGCTTCAAGGCTTATCGCGACCGCAAGCTCCCGCTGCAGACCTTCGAGTGCCGGGACGGCGCGGAGCCCGGGCCGCATGGATAAGGCGTTTTCCCCGGCGCAGATCGAGCCGCGCCTCTATGCCCACTGGGAGAGCTCGGGGTACTTCGCGCCGAGCAAGCACGGCCCGCCCTACTGCATCGTCATCCCGCCGCCGAACGTCACCGGCACGCTGCACATGGGGCACGCGTTCCAGGACACGATCATGGACGCGCTCATCCGCTATCACCGCATGCGCGGCTTCGACACGCTCTGGCAGCCGGGCACGGATCACGCGGGCATCGCCACGCAGATGGTGGTCGAGCGCCAGCTGAACGCCGCCGGAGCGACTCGCGCCGAGCTCGGACGGGCGGCCTTCATCGAGCGCGTCTGGGAGTGGAAGGAGCAGTCGGGCGGAACCATCGCACGGCAGCTGCGCAGGCTCGGCGCCTCGCTGGATTGGACGGCCGATCGATTCACCATGGATCCGGCCCTGTCGCGCGCCGTCACCGAGGTATTCGTGCGGCTCTACGAGCAGGGGTTGATCTACCGCGGCAAGCGCCTGGTCAACTGGGATCCGGTGCTGAAGACCGCCTTGTCGGACCTGGAGGTCGTCTCCTCGGAGGAGAGCGGCAATTTGTGGCACCTGCGCTATCCACTTGAGGATGGCGCGGGATTCATGGTGGTCGCCACCACGCGGCCCGAGACCCTGCTCGGCGATGCGGCCGTGGCGGTGCACCCCGACGACGAGCGCTACCGCCATCTGATCGGACGGCGGCTGCGCCTGCCGCTCACGGAGCGCACCATTCCCGTGATCGCGGATGCCTACGTCGATCCTGCGTTCGGCTCGGGCTGCGTGAAGATCACCCCGGCTCACGACTTCAACGACTACGAGGTCGGTCAGCGCCACGCCCTGCCGCTGATCAACATCTTCACGGCCGAGGCCGCGCTCAACGAGCAGGCGCCGCCCGCCTATCGCGGACTCGACCGCTTCGAGGCGCGCGCCCGCATGCTCGCCGATCTGCAGGCGCTTGGCCTCATCGAGCGCACCGAGCCGCACCTGCTCACCGTGCCGCGCGGGGAGCGCAGCAACGCGGTGCTCGAGCCCTGGCTCACCGATCAGTGGTTCGTCGACATCAAGCCGCTCGCCGAGCCGGCACTGAAGGCGGTCGAGGATGGGCGCATCCGCTTCGTTCCCGACCACTGGGCCGGCGTTTACTACGAGTGGATGCGCAAGATCAAGGACTGGTGCATCAGCCGCCAGCTGTGGTGGGGCCACCGCATTCCGGCGTGGTACGACCCGCAGGGACGCTGCTATGTGGCGCGCAGCGAGCGCGAGGCGCGCGAGCGGCACGCAATCGACCCGTCGCTCGAGCTGCGCCAGGACGAGGACGTGCTCGACACCTGGTTCTCCTCGGCGCTGTGGCCTTTCTCCACCCAAGGATGGCCCGAACGCACGCGCGCGCTGCAGACTTACTACCCGACCTCGGTCCTGGTCACCGGTTTCGACATCATTTTCTTCTGGGTGGCCCGCATGATCATGATGGGCCTGAAATTCACCGGCGAGGTGCCGTTTCGCGCCGTGTACATCCACGGGCTCATCCGCGATCACGACGGCCAGAAGATGTCCAAGTCCAAGGGCAACGTGATCGACCCGCTCGACATCGTCGACGGGATCTCGCTCGAGGCGCTGCTGGCGAAGCGTACCAGCGGATTGATGCAGCCGCAGATGAAGCCGGCGATCGAGAAAGCCACCCGCAAGCAGTTTCCGCAGGGCATCCCGGCATTCGGCACCGATGCGCTGCGGCTCACCTTCGCCGCGCTCGCGACCCAGAGCCGCGATTTGCGCTTCGACCTCGCCAAGGTGGAGGGGTATCGCAATTTCTGCAACAAGCTGTGGAATGCGGCGCGCTACGTGCTCATGAATGTCGAGGGCCGGGATCTGCCGCCGAAGGAGGCCGGCAACCTGCCGCTGGGGCTCGCCGACCGCTGGATCCGCACCCGTCTTGCCGCCATGCTCGCCCGTCTCGAGGCGGGCTTCGCCGAGTACCGTCTCGATGCGGTCGCCAATGCGCTCTATGAGTTCACCTGGAATGAGTTCTGCGACTGGTACCTCGAGCTCTCCAAGGCCGTTCTGCAATCGGACACCTCGAGCGAGGCGCAGCGCGGCGCGGCGCGCCGTACCCTGATCGACACGCTCGAGACGCTGCTGCGAGCGCTCCATCCCATCGCCCCGTTCATCTCCGAGGAGATCTGGCAGCGTGTCCGCGGCTGCGCCGGCGCCGCCGGGCCCTCGATCATGGTGAGCGCCTATCCGCGCGCGCTCGAGATCGCGGCCGACCCCGCCGCCGAGACCGAGATGCGCTGGGTCATGGGCTTCATACTCGGGGTGCGGCAGATCCGCGGCGAGATGGACATCGCGCCGAGCCGGCGTCTTAAGGTGCTGCTGCAAAATGCCGCGCCCGCCGATCTCGAGTACCTGCAGCGCAACCGGGCCTCGCTCATGCGCCTGGCCGGCATCTGCGAGCCGCGCGTCCTCCTTGCCGCAGATCCGGCGCCCATTTCGGCCGCCGCCCTGCTCGGCAGGCTCGAGATTCTGGTGCCGATGGCGGGGCTCATCGATCCGAACGCCGAGCTCGAGCGCCTGGCCAAGCGCCTCGGGCGCGCCGCAGGCGAGCTCGGCAAGCTGGAGGCGAAGCTCGCCAATGGGGCGTTCGCGAAGAACGCGCCCGCGGAGGTCATCGCCAAGGATGAGGGCCGCCTCGCCGAGCTGCGCGCCGAGATCGCGCAGCTGAGCGCTCAGATGGGCCGCGTGCGCAGGATGCTCGGCCAATGAGCACGCCGCCCGCGAGCCGCAGCGGCGCGGCCGCCGCGGAGATCGCGGCCGTCATTGCGCAGCTCAATCGCGTCATCCTCGGCAAGGAGGAGCAGATCCGGCTGTGCCTCGCGTGCCTGCTGGCGCGCGGCCATCTGCTGATCGAGGACATCCCCGGCGTGGGCAAGACCACGCTCGCGCACGCGCTCGCCCGCACCCTCGGCCTGACCTTCCAGCGCGTGCAATTCACCAGCGATCTGCTGCCGGCGGATGTGCTCGGCGTATCGATCTTCGAGCGCGAGAGCGGAAAGTTCCGCTTCCAGCGCGGCCCGATCTTCGCGCAGCTCGTGCTCGCCGACGAGATCAACCGGGCCTCACCCAAGGCGCAGAGCGCCTTGCTCGAGGCCATGGAGGAGCGGCAGGTGACTCTCGACGGGCAGTCGATGCCGCTCCCCGAGCCCTTCTTCGTGATCGCCACCCAGAACCCTCAGGAGCAGATCGGCACCTTTCCGCTCCCCGAGTCCCAGCTCGATCGCTTCATGATGCGCGTGCACCTCGGCTATCCGGCGGCGGCGGCCGAACGGGAGCTGCTTTGCGGCACGGATCGGCGCGAGCTGGTCAACTCGCTCGGCAGCGTCCTGGGCCAGGAAGCGCTGCAGGCGCTGCAGCAGCGCGTGCTCGGCATTCATGCGGCTCCGGCGCTGCTCGATTACGTCCAGGCCCTGGTGGCCCACACGCGCAGCGCCGCGGGCCTCACCGTCGGGCTCTCGCCGCGCGCGGCCATCGGCCTCCTGCGCGCGGCGCGGGCGTGGGCGCTGGTCTGCGGCCGCAGCGCCGTGATCCCCGAGCACGTGCAAGCGGTGTTCGCGGCCGTCGTCGAGCACCGCCTCGAACAGCGCGACAGCGGCCCGGCCGCCGCGAATCGGCTGCTCGAGGCCGTTCCCGTCCCCTGAGCGGTGCGCTGATGGATCTGCGCGCGGCGGCGATCCGAAGAATCCGCGCCTGGGCCGCGCGCCGCCACGGCGGCGACCTCCTGCCCGCCACCGTCGATCGGCGGCGTATCTACATCCTGCCGACGCGATTCGGACTCACCTTCGCGGGGCTGCTCGCGACCATGCTGATCGCGGCGCTCAACTACAACAGCAATCTCGCGCTCGCCTTTGCCTTCTTCATGGTGAGCCTCGCGCTCGTGGCCATGCACCATTGCCATCGCAACCTCTCCGGGCTGAGCGTCGACGTGAACCTCGAGGCGGACGCCTTCGCGGGTGGCGACGCGGTGTTCTGCTTCCTGCTGCGCAACGACTCGGCGCTCGAGCGCAGCGCCATCGAGGTGCGCCTCGACCCGGCCGTGCGCTCCGCGGCCGGCGTACGGGCCGTCAAGAGCGTCCCGGCACAGAGCTACGAGCGGCTCATGCTGCCGGTGCGGGTCGGAGCGCGCGGCGTCGCTCGGTGGGACCAGCTCGAGATTCGAACGCGCCATCCGTTCGGCTGGTTTCGCGCCTGGACCTATGTCTATGTGGGGCTCGCGGCCTACATCGCGCCGGAGCCGCGCGGCGATCGGCGCCTGCCCGACGCGGCGGCGGGGAGCGGCCGCGCGCTGCGCTCCGCGGGCGGCGGGGATGAGGACTTCGCCGGCCTGCGCGCCTACGCGCCCGGCGTACCGCTCAAGCACATGGCCTGGAAGGTGCTCGCGCGCGGCGGCGAAGCGGCGGTGCGCATGTACACCGATCTCGGCGCGCAGCCCGAGTACCTCGAGTGGTCCGCGCTTCCCGGGCTCGAGGTGGAGGCGCGGCTGTCGCAGCTGTGCCGCTGGGTCCTCGCCTGCGAATCGGGCTCACCGCGCCCCTACGGGCTGCGCATCCCGGGCATCGAGATCCCCCCCGGACGCGGCGCCACGCACCGCGCGCGGTGCCTGCGTGCGCTCGCGGCGCACAGCGGCGCAGGCTCGCCATGAAGCTCGCCGCGCCCTCGGCCGACGGCGCCACCTATCTCGAGCTGCGGTCGATGTGTCTGTGCCTGAGCCTCGCCCTGGCGGTGCACCTCAGCGCACTGCCCGTCTGGCTCACGGCGGTGGTGGCGGCGAGCATCGGGATGCGACTCGTGCTGGCCGCGCGCGGCTACGCCCCGCCCCCGCGCGCCCTGCGGCTCGGCATCGCGGCGGCGGCGATCCTGCTTCTTTTCGTGCAGCTGCGCACCTTCAACGGACTGTCCGCCGGGACGGCGTTGCTCAGCCTGGTGGCGGGGCTCAAGCTGCTCGAGACTCGATCCCGCCGCGATCTGTTCGTCCTCGCCCTGATCGTGTATTTCCTGAGTCTCGCGGCGCTGCTGCGCAGCGAGTCCTTCTGGCTGTTCGCCTATCTGATCGGTGTTGCCTGGCTCACCGCGGCGACCTTGCTGCGTCTCACCCCGGCAGCCCCGCCGCCTTGGCCGCCCAGCCTGCGCTATACCGGGCGTCTGGCGGCGCAGGCGCTGCCGGTCGCGCTGGTGCTGTGGCTGTTCTTCCCGCGCTTCGATGCGCCGTTGTGGAATCTGCCCCCCGACCCGCGCGGCGCGCAGTCCGGTCTGAGCGACACCATGAGCCCCGGCGACATCGTCGAGCTCGCGCTATCCGACGAGGTGGCCTTCAGGGTGCGTTTCTCGGGCGCCACGCCCCCTGCCAGCGAGCGTTACTGGCGCGGGCCCGTGCTGCATGATTTCGACGGGCGTACCTGGCGCACCTCCCGATCGGCCGCAGCGGCGCCGCCGCTCGAGCCGTCGGGACCGGAGTATGCGTACACGCTGAGCCTGGAGCCGCATCCGTTCAACTGGCTGTTCGCGCTCGACTGGCCGCACCGCTGGAGCGTGCCCGAAGCGCATCTGACCGGCGACTACACGCTGGTGCAGCCCGAGCCCGTGTCCCGGCCCATCGATGTGACCCTGCGCTCCTCCACGCGCGTGCAAAGCCTCGAGCCGCTGAGCACGGCGGCCCGGCGCCGGGACACCGCGCTGCCGCCGGGCCGCAATCCGCGCACGCTGGCGTTGTCGGCCGAGCTGCGGCGCGCCCACCCGAAGGATCTGCAGCTCATTGCCGCGGTGCTCGACCTGTTCAGGAACGAGCAGTTCTTCTACACCCTCGAGCCCCCACCGCTCGGCGAGAATCCGGTGGACGACTTCCTGTTCGACACGCGGCGCGGATTCTGCGGCCATTATGCGTCGGCCTTTGCGATCCTCATGCGGGCCGCCGGCATTCCGGCCCGCATCGTCACCGGTTATCAAGGCGGCACCTACAATCGCTACGCCGGCTACTGGATCGTGCGCCAGAGCAACGCGCACGCCTGGGATGAGGTCTGGATCGCGGGCCGCGGCTGGCTGCGTGTCGATCCCACCGCGGCGGTGGCCCCGAGCCGGGTCGAGGCCTCGCTCGCGGAGGCGCTCGCGGGCGAGCGGCTGGTGGGCGGCTGGCAGGCGCATGTCTCCTGGCTCGCGGACTGGCGGCTGCGCCTCGATGCGCTCGGCCAGCTGTGGCGGCAGCGGATTCTGCGGTTCGACCAGCTCGCGCAGATCTCGCTCCTCGAGCGCATGGGCATCGAGCGGGCGGACGGCGAGAGGATCGTCCTGGTCATGGCGATCGGGCTGGTCCTCGCGTTTGCCTGGCTCATGTGGCAGGTGCGCCGCGAGCAGCGCCCGCAGCGCAAGGACGCCCTGGCGATCGTCTATGGCCGGCTATGCGGCAAGCTGGCCGCCGTCGGTCTGCCGCGCCGCCCGCACGAAGGTGCGGAGGCGTTCGCGGCGCGCGTCGCGAGCGCGCGCCCCGATCTCGCCCCCGCCGTCACCGGGCTGTGCGGCAGCTACTCGCGCCTGCGCTACGGCTCGACGCTGCATCCGGGCCAGCCTGCCGAGGCGCTCGATGTGTTCGCCGCGCGCGTGCGCGCGTTTCGCCCGAGGCGCAAGCCGGCTACCATGGCGCGTGAGCAGGGGGAATGAGGTGCGCGATCACAGACGCAAGGCCGATGCCGGCCCGCCAATCGTCCAGGGCTGCCCCTCGACGATGGGGGATGACTATCAGCTCAACACGACGACGCTGATCCGCCACGCCGCGCGCACCCACGCAGACCAGGAAATCCTCTACCGGACGCCGGACGGCGGCTGGGGTCGGTACACGTTCGGCGCGTGCTACGCGCGCATCTGCCGCACGGCCGGCGCGCTGCGCTCGCTCGGCGTCGGCCCCGCGGATCGCATCGGCGTCCTGGACTGGAACAGCCGCCGCTACTTCGAGCTCTACTACGCCGTTCCGGGGCTCGGGGCGGTGCTGTTGCAGCTGAACCTGCGCCTCTCGGCGGAGGAGCTCGGCTACATCGTGAATCACGCGCGGGCCTCTTACATCTGCGTGGACGAGTCGCTCCTGCCGCTGGCCGAGGCGCTCGCGCCTCACCTGAGGGACCTCAAGGGCTGGATCGTCATGAGCGATCGGCCCCTGTGCGAGCTGCGCACCACGCTCACGCCGGCGCTGCATCACGAGACGCTCCTCGCGCTCGCCCAACCCGTGGCGCAATGGCCCGTGATCGATGAGCGCTCCGCCTATGCCGCCGCCTACACCAGCGGCACGACGGGGCGGCCGAAGGGGGTGTTCTACTCGCATCGCTCCATGTACCTGCATTCCATGACCCTGGTCAGCCTGCTCGGCATGAGCATCGAGGACTGCACCATGCTGATCACACCCCTGTATCACGCGCAGGGCTGGGGTTTGCCGCAGGCGGCCACGCTCATGGCCAACAAGATCCTGCTGCCCGGGCGCTATGCGATGGACGACGTGGCGCCGCTCATCGATGCCATGATCGCCGAGCAGGTCACGATCGCGAGCGGCGTGCCGACGCTGGTCCAGTCGATGCTGCAGCATATCGAGGCTTTGCCCCGGAAACCGGATTTGCGGCGTCTGCGCCTGCTGTGCGGCGGATCCCAGCCGGCGCTCGCGCTCATGTCCGCCCTGCGCGCCCTCACCGGCGCCGAGCTGGTGCAGGCCTACGGCGGCACCGAGACCAGTCCGGTGGTCGCTCTCAATCGGCTCAAGCCCGCGCTCGCCGGGCACCTGAGCGCCGAGCAGCGTTGGGCCGTGCGGCGCAGCCAGGGACTGCCCGCCGTCGGCGTCGACATCAAGATCCTCGGTCCGAACGGCGAGGAGCTGCCGCACGACGGGCGATCGGTGGGCGAGATCTGTCTGCGCGGTCCCTGGTGCGCCACCTCCTACCATGACATGCCGGAGGCGGGCGATCGGTTCATCGACGGCTACTGGCGGTCGGGCGATGCCGGATCGATCGATGCCGACGGCTACCTCAAGCTCACCGACCGCCTCAAGGATCTCATCAAGAGCGGCGGCGAGTGGATCTCCTCCATCGACATGGAGAACGCCATCGCAAGCCATCCGGCCGTGCGCGAGGCGGTCGTGGTCGGCATAGCGCATCCGGTGTGGGACGAGCGGCCGCTCGCGCTGGTGGTTCTCGACGGCGCGCGCAACGCGACGCAGGAGGAGCTGCGCGCGCATCTGGCCGCGACGTTCGAGAAGTGGCAACTGCCTGACGCCATCCTGTTCGTGGGCAGCATCCCGAAGACCAGCGTGGGCAAGCTCGACAAGAAACGCGTCCGAGCCGAGTACGCGCATCTGTATGCCGGGGCCGGGCGCCATCCGCCCGGGGGGAGCGACGGCGCCGGCTGAGCGCGGCCTCTCAGGCCGCGAGATTCTCCCGGGTCTTCGAGAAGGTCACGTCGGGCCAGCGCTCCTGCGTCAGCTCGAGATTCACCCGCGTGGGCGCGAGATACACCAGCTCGCCGGCATGATCGATCGCCAGGTTGTCGTGCGCCTTGTCGCGGAACTCGGCCAGCCGCTTCTCCTCGCGCGCGCCTATCCAGCGCGCCGTGGCGACGTTGATCGGCTCGAAGACGCACTGCACGTTGTATTCATCCTGCAATCGAAACGCCACCACCTCGAACTGCAGCTGCCCGATGGCGCCGAGGATGAGATCGTTGTTGCGCAGCGGCTTGAACAGCTGCGTGGCGCCCTCCTCGCACAGCTGCGAGAGCCCCTTCTGCAGCGCCTTCATGCGCAGCGGATCCTTGAGCACCGCGCGCCGGAAGATCTCCGGCGCGAAATTCGGCACCCCGGTGTACGTCAGATGCTCACCCTCGCTGAAGGTGTCGCCGATGTTGATGGTGCCGTGATTGTGCAGTCCGATGATGTCGCCCGCGTACGCTTCCTCGGCCTGGCTGCGATCGGCGGCGAGAAAGGTGAGCGCGTCGGCCACCCGCAGCTCCTTGTCGAGACGCACGTGATAAAGGCGCATGCCGCGCGCGTAGCGCCCGGAGCACAGCCGCACGAACGCGATGCGATCGCGGTGCCCGGGATCCATGTTCGCCTGGATCTTGAAGACGAAGCCGGTGAGCTTGGGCTCCGCGGCTTGCACCTCGCGCTCCAGGGCGGCGCGCGGCAGGGGGGCGGGAGAGTGCTGCACGAACGAGCTCAATAGCTCGCGCACGCCGAAATTGTTGACCGCCGAGCCGAAGAACACCGGCGTCTGGCGGGCGGCCCGGTAGCGCTCGAGATCGAAACGCGCGCTCGCGCCGCGCACCAGCTCGACCTCCTCGGCGAACTGCCCGTAGCGCGCGCCGAGGAGCTCTCGGGCCTCGGGGCTTTGCAGGCCCTCGATGGTTTCGTGGCTGCCGACCCGGCCGCGCTCCACCGGCACGTACACGTAGATCCGGTCCTCGGGCAAGTGATACACGCCGAGCAGGTCGCGGCCCATGCCGATGGGCCAGGTGAGCGGCGTGCACTGGATCTTGAGCACGCTCTCGATCTCATCCAGCAGCTCGATGGGCGGGCGCCCGTCGCGATCGAGCTTGTTCACGAACGTCATGATGGGCGTGTCGCGCAGGCGGCAGACCTCCATCAGCTTGATGGTGCGCTCCTCGACGCCTTTCGCGCAGTCGATGACCATGAGCGCCGAATCGACCGCGGTGAGCGTGCGGTAGGTATCTTCCGAGAAATCCTCGTGACCCGGCGTGTCGAGCAGGTTCACGATGCGGCCCTCGAACGGGAACTGCATGACCGAGGAGGTGACCGAGATCCCGCGCTGCTGCTCCAGACGCATCCAGTCGGAGGTGGCGTGGCGGGTCGCCTTGCGGCCCTTCACCGTGCCCGCCATCTGGATGGCGCCCCCGAACAGGAGCAGTTTCTCGGTGAGCGTGGTCTTGCCGGCATCGGGGTGCGATATAATCGCAAAAGTTCTTCGGCGATTGATTTCCTTAGTAATTTCAGCTTCAGACACCTACCGTTTCCTCGACGATGTACACGACCGTGTACACAAAATGTTGGGGTCGCGCCTCAGGCATTGCGATCATCTCCCTGGTGCGCTGATCCGGATAATCTTCCGCTGGTCTCAGAGCGATTATACGGGCCGCGGAGCCAAGATTCGTCCCGATGCACTCGATCGTCGGCGTCTGGATTTGAGAAGGCCGTAGCAACCCATCCCATTCCGGGCTGCGGTGCGGCCTACTCCACGTCGGCGTCCGGTCTCAAGATGGGCCACGACCTGCCGGACGCCAGATCAGGATGACGCGGTTCGTCCTCGGGCGAGCCATATTCGTCCCTGACCTTATCTATGGTATTCAGGCAGCGAGCGGCAGCATCGTCCGCACCGCCACTCGTCGTCATTGACAACAGTCTTTTCCGTAGCTCGACTGCGGGGAGAGGCACTATATCGTACGCGCCTTTCCAGGTTTCGGACGGGACGTGCCCATTGACCGCTCTTTCGATGGACCGCCACGAAAGAAACGATTGCCCTGTCTCGATTTCAAGATGGATGAGAGCGAGAAGGTCTTCTGTGCCGGGGTTTTCTGCCACTGCGCTAGCGAGGGTCATTATACGTTCCTGCGGCAAGCCGCTTCTCAGTAGCTCAAACACATATGCGCGGATGTCAGGCGATCTGGTCATCAGGCCGCTCAATTCGCTCCGCCAATGAAAGCCATCAGACTTGTCATTCAGTGTGCCGGCGACTGTCAGATCCAAAATCCGCCGAGCTGCCGTTTCGGTGCCGATTCCCATGGTTGTCGAGCGCCATTTGTAGTTGACATATAGGCGAGCGTCGTCCTCTGCCAACTTGAACAGCACACCCTCCGCGTCGTCGTAAGGTGAATTACTAAGCGCTCCCACCATGTCTTCTAGGAGGTGCGGGTTGCGTTGGGCGTCAGGTAGGTCACGGACGATCGCAGGTATTGCGGAGACTGGTGTGGCGAAGGGCAGGAGGCGCAGCCAGTCGCGCAGTTCATAAGCGTCACTCTGGGTTAGGCGCCAGGGTTGCGCCTTGGCAATCTCAATTAGCTCTGCAATACCCCTTTCTATCAACGTAATATCGACGTCTTCTCCGGACAGGATGAGCGACAAAAGAAGGTGCTCGCGCGCTCGCAGCGGCGCAAGCGCGATGAGCCTCTGAATTGTTCCGTCGCGCTGGCCGTGCGGTAACCGCGCGCCAACGATACCGAGGGCAACGGCCAGTTTTGTCTGTTCGTCAGTCGCGCGGTCGGTTAGTAGCGTATCGACGACCGCAAAAATCGCTTCCGCTTCATCAGTCGTTTGGGCCGGATTGGAGGAACGGGCGACACGCCGCTCCGCCACGCGCGAGAAATCGGTTCCGCCGCGAAACCTGCTCTTATCCTCTGGCTCGTTGACCTCCGACCACTGGAAGGCAAGCGCTTTCGCCGCAAGCTCTCCAAAGTGTTCATCTGCTAGGTATCCCTTTAGCAGCGCGGTCGTTTCGGGCGCCCTGATTGCCATAAATGCGCGCTGGTACTCGCCGGTATGCGGCGAGCGCGCTTCGTTTACCGCATCACTTTGCCGCCATTCACTCGCGTGCGCCTGCTCTCGAAAGGCGCGATAGCGGCGAAGGTTATCGTCGAGGAGCCGTTTGAGAAGCGGAAGCAGATGTGGCGATGGGGCGTGGCTGGCCAGCGTGGCGATTGCTCCTGTTTGCCGACGGTTTGCGTCTCCCGCCGCGAGCATTCGGTCGCCCCACTCCTGCACCAGCGCGCCAATGCTTGCCAAGCCCTCGCGCATGAATGGTCGCGCGCGATCTCCCTCTCCTTCCATCCCGCGGGAAAGGAGCCCGGCCAATTCCTCGATTTCCTCGTAGTCGGTCGTTCCTCCTCGGGCTTGCACGGCGGCGATCAGACTCGCTCCCGGAGTGTGAAAGATGCGCGCGCGAAGTTCGTGATAACGGTCGCCAGCCGCCTTGTCGTATTGTCCTCTGGTATTGCGTAAGGCTTTGCTCGCTGCAAGGTAGGCGTCGACAAGCCGACCAACGTCGTTTGGGCCGAGAACCGATGCCGCCGCTTCCGCGCGGTCATTCGGGCGGCCAGTCTCTCCCATCGCTATGTCGGCGAGCCCGTCGTCCTCTACTACGACCCCGGCTGCGGTCAGTAAGTCGTCGGCGCCAAAAAACAGCGTGCGGCCTTCGCGAACACGCCGAAGCAATCCATCAGTGAACGCTTGTGGGTAACGTCGATTCACCTCGTAGAGAAGGTTCACGTTTCCGCGCTGCGCGCTGTCGATTTCCATATTGGCGATGATGCCGGTGATCTCCGCGTCCCAGCCGTCATCATGCAACCCGTTAAGGAGTACCTGAAGGCGCTCGTCAGCTGTCACGCCGGCCGCTTTGCGCCGATCGCGGGCAGCTTCGAGGCCCCGTTGCACGGCTTCGATGGCGACGTCTTCGATATGTCCGCTCTTGGCAAGGATGTCATAGGTGGCATCGCCAGCGTCGCTCAGCAGGTCCGCGACGTGGCGGTCCGCGCGCCGAAAGGATAGCGCTTCAGCGACGGCTGCCTTAACCTCGGGATCGCCGTCGGTCTTTGCTATGGCCGTCGCTAGATCGAGTCCATCCATGCCGCCATGCAAAGCGATTTCGTCCAGCACGTGCTTGCGGATCTCGGGCGGCAGCGCCGCAATCCGCGTCTGAGCCTCGCTCCCAAGCACAGACGAACGGAATGTCGCTGCCGCTCGCAGCGCGTTCAAACGAACCTGCTGCTCAGGATTGGTGATCAGGGGCCACAGCAGATCGCCGAATTCCGGTCGGCCTGACGTAATAATGAACCTGACGGCCCGATCCACTCTGCCGGGCGCATGCCACTTTCGGATGAAGTCGGAAATCGGGCCGCTGATTCGTGACCACACTTCCTCTGTGGCGCGGAAGACCATCTCAGCGGCAAGGAGGGGATCGACCTCAAAGGCCGCAAGGATAGCCGCGCCACACGCGTTCTTCATGGCGGTATTGCCACGCGCGCTCCGCTCAACCGCGAAGAGAATCGCTTCTTCCCATTGCCGTTGGTTGAGAATTTCCGCTTTGAGCCTGTCGCGGGCCGCCGCATCACCCGGAAACCGTAGCCCTGCTCATCGCCCAACCGCACTAGCACGTGATTGCTAACGAGCGCATTCAGCAGGACATCTGGCTGCGCCGGGATCGTGATTTGTCCGTCACTGACTAGAATGTGTGCGGTTTGTGACACCGACCTGCGCGCATTGGCGTCGGTGACGGACGTGTTTGCAGTCGTCGTGGCGAAAGTGGCCAGACTGATGAGATAGTTTCGCTGGAAGCCATCGGACACTGCACGAAGCGTCGCCGCACGACGCGCATCCTGTTCATGGGCCGCAACAAAGCGCCGCAGCACCTCTTCCTTCGTTGTGGGAAACGGTGCGCCGTCCGGGAAAGATAGTAGCGCCGTGAGATAAAGCGGAATCGTCATCAGCTCGCGCACCCCGGCCGTTCGCCAGGCTTGATCTATGAGTCTTGCGCCAGCGTCACCGCGCATGACCTTGGCAATTTCCATCTGCTGCAAGTCATTGAGCGGGAGCAAGTCAACGCGGGTTCCCGTGAAAGGAATATCGAGCGCCTGCCTACGTGTTGAGATCACCAGGCCAAGCTCTGGTAGTTCCGCTTTCAGATTGGTGACCTGCACTCGGGCGCGTTCTCGAGCGACAACGTCCAGCTCGTTCCAGCCGTCGAGTAAGAGCACGACGCCCGGCTTGGCTGCGACGGTCCGAAAATCTGCCTCCGAAACCGTTGTAAATGCCCCGCGTTTCAGGATGGAGGCGAGCAACGTGTCGCCTTCGGTTGCCCAATCTCCGAGCGGCACGATAAGCGGCGTCCCGTTGCCGATGGCCAGTACGCCTTCGGCGATCTGAAAAACGGTGGTCGTCTTTCCCATTCCAGGCGCGGCGACAAGGACGAGGTCATCGAGCGTTGCGACGGCATTTGCGAGAGCCTGTGTGCTCAGTGCTTCGTCTACATGATCGACTTTCAGCGTGAGCCCGACGGCAGTGCGGGGCCATCTCTCCATCTGCCGAAAGACGGCCAGATCTGCGGTGGCTGCAGCGCGCAGCCTATCCCTCAGCACATCCGGCGTCGGCGGCCGCATCCCCGGGCCGAATGGGACGTTCTCCATGATGCTGCGCCATGAGTCTTCGTCCGTGAGCCTCTTCCATTCCCGCAGCTCTTCAACGGTGAATTTAGAGTCCGGCGCATCAACCGCGTGCGCATGATCCTGGCAAAGCCAGATGCCGTTGTCGGCAGAGCACCGCTGCTCCCGCGTCATGTTCGCGTCGTAGCGCGGACCGCCCGGCGCGGCGGCGCAGACATGCGATGCCACGCCAATGTTGATCTCACCCGCGCGGTCCGATGTCGCAGAGTTTGTCAGCCGACGGCACGCCGGATTGGAGCAATGGCTACGCGCCTGCCTCTCGATTGCCCTTTTGGTCGGCCGGCTGAATTCGTCTCTATTGCTGCTCTTGGCCATGGACCTCCGCGTGCGATTCGAGTCTCGTGCGCGTCCCGCCGCGCCGAAGGCTCTCCAGGACCGCCACCCCGATTTAGATTGCGTAAAGTATCACCAATTGATACTTTACGCGAATGGAATCTGGTCGCGGCGTCGTCTATCTGAAGGACTATCTCGCCCAGCTCGCGCAGGGCGGCCGGTACTTCTTCACGTCCCAGGACGTGAGACAGCGGCTGGGGGCGTCCCGCGATGCCGTCAAGCTCGCGCTCAATCGCCTTCGTCGCAAAGGAGAGATTGCCAGCCCGGGACGTGGGCTCTACGTGATTGTGCCGCCCGAATACCGCTCGCTTGGCAGTCTGCCTGCCGAGCAGTTTATCCCTGACATGATGAGGCAAGCGAAAGCACGGTACTACGCGGGACTTCTCTCCGCCGCGCAATACCACGGCGCTGCGCACCACCGACCGCAGGAGTTTCAGGTCATGGTAGGCAAGGCGCGCCGCCCGATCGAATGCGGCAAGGTGCGCGTCGTCTTCCATGTTCGTAAGCGCGTTGTCGAAGTGCCGACGCAGGACTTCAACACGCCGCGCGGCACCGTTGCTGTCTCGACACCGGATGCAACGGCCTTCGACTTGGTCGGCTACGAAGCCCACATCGGCGGCCTTGATGCGGTCGCCACAATTCTCGCCGAACTTGCCGAGAAGCTTGATGCCGACAAACTTCTAGCAATTGCACCGACCGTGCCGTTGCCGTGGGTGCAGAGATTGGGCTATTTGCTCGTGCGCACCGGCGAAGCGCCGAAGGCGAACTTGCTCAAGGACTACGTGCGCAAGCACGCTCGCGAATCGACGGCTCTTGTGCCGTCCGCGCCCATTGCCGATCGGGCGCGCAACCGCGACTGGAAACTTATCGTCAACGCCGACGTTGAGGCGGAGTGATCCCGCGCGATTACATCACCGAGTGGCGCTACCGCGCGCCGTGGGCCGACAACGCCCAGGTCGAACAGGACTTGGTGATCTGTCGCGCGCTGGTGAGCATCTTTTCCCAGCCCGTTCTGCGCGACGCCCTCGCCTTCCGTGGCGGAACGGCGCTCTACAAGCTGTATCTAACGCCCGCCGCGCGATATTCCGAGGACATTGACCTCGTACAAGTGCGCGCAGAGCCCGCCGGCGCAGTGATGGACGCGTTACGTACGGTACTCGACCCGTGGCTCGGCGAAGCGAAATGGAAACAAACGGAAGGCCGTGTCACGTTCAACTACCGCTTTGCCTCGGAGGATCCGACTCCGATACCCCTTCGACTGAAGGTGGAAGTGAACACAAGAGAGCATTTCGCGGAGCACGGTTTCCGGCAGGTGCCGTTTGAGGTCGCGTCCCGGTGGTTCGGCGGGGCCTGCGGCATTACCACCTACGATCTCGACGAGCTACTCGGCACCAAGCTTCGGGCGCTTTACCAACGTCGCAAGGGCCGCGACCTGTTTGACATCGCGACGGCCATTTCGCGGGGAGGCGTCGATCCCGCGCGCATCGTTGCCGCGTTCCGGCGATATATGGACGAGGGCGGGCATCGCGTCACGCGAGCACAGCTCGAGGAGAATCTCGCGGCGAAGCTGGAGGACAAGAGGTTCCTGACAGACATTCCACCGCTACTTGCTGCCGGGCAGACTTGGAATGCGACCCAAGCTGCCGCCCTTGTTGTGGAAAGGCTTTGCCCGCTTCTTCCGTGATTCATGGGAGATGCCGCCGAGACACGCACACTCAGGCTCGTGATCGGCTTTCTCTCGGACCCTCTCGGATCGCTTCCCGCTATTGACTCGCAGCCAAGCGCCGGCAATCGGCACGAGAACCCGAACGTGTACATAGCCGGCAGAACGACCGATGGAGGGGCGTTTTATGTACACGTTTATGTACACAAAAGGAGTGCCTCAGGGTGTCTCGCGATGACCTGCGGTGTCTGGCCAAAACAAACGGAAAGCCTACTTTTCTAGTGCTTTTCCGCGAATCTGAGGCGCGAGGTGTCGCGGCATGTCCGGGTGGGGAGGATCGGGGTGGGAGATGATGGCAAACGTCCTTCGACGCTTGATTTCATTAACAATTTCTACTTCTGTCACCAATCGATTCCTCGAATACGGATCGCAAAGCACGCGCTGCCGATAAGGGCCACCAGCAGCCCCGGCGCGCAAAGCGATGGGCGACAGCGTAAGTCTCTGAGAGGATTCATTATAGTTCATAGTCAACCGGCTGGCACCGCATCCATCACTCAGGGACCTGCGTGCGAACACCGGAAAAGGCGCCAGGGTGCGGCGCCGGCGGCGCCCTCAGAGCGCGATCTTGAAGACCGTACCGTTATCGCTGGCTCCGCCCAAGAACGTCGTTCCGTATAAATTCCCCTCGGCGTCCTGAATCAAGCCGCCCTCCGGTTCGGCGCCGTCGGTACCCGTGCCGAAGGAGTGCAATACGGTTTCCACGCCCGTGGGGGTGACCTCGAATACGGTACCCGAAGTCACCGCAACGACCCCGTTGACGCCACCGGCACTGGTCGTCCCGTAGAAGTTGCCGTCGGCACCCTGCAGCAGACCGGCTACGGGAATGGCCCCGTCGCTACTCGTCGCGCCGAAGGAATACAGAACACTCTCCACGCCCGCCGGCGTGATCTTGAATACCGTGCCCAATGAATGATTGGCGCCGCCGGCCTGCGTGGTCCCGTAGAAGTTGCCATCCGAGCCCAGAATCAGGCCGGCCACCGGCTCTGCCCCGTCGCTACTCGTCGCACCGAAGGAATACAGAACGGTCTCCACGCCCGCGGGCGTGATTTTGAAGACGGTCCCGAGACCGTGGGCACCGCCCTGAATGGTAGTTCCATAAAAATTGCCATCCGGGCCTTCGATCACGCCGGCTTCCGGTGTATTGCCGTCCGCGCTGGTCGCGCCGAAGTTGTATAGAACGGTCTCCGTGCCCGCCGGCGTCAGTTTGAAGAAAGTGCCGCAGGCAACGCCGCCCGAATTGCAATGGGTCCCGCCGAGTTCGGTCGTCCCGTAGAAGTTGCCGTCGGTGCCTTGAATCAATCCCGCCGCGGGAGTTTGACCGTCCGTCGCCGTACCCCCAAAGGAATACAACACCGACTCCACGCCTGCCGCCGTGATCTTGAAGACGGCTCCGTCAACCAGCTGGCTGCCGAAGGCCCCATTGCTCTGCGCGGTTCCGTAGAAGTTGCCGTCCGTGCCGAGCACCAGCGGAGCTGCGGGGTTGGAGGCGTCCGGGGCCGAATTGAAAGAATACAGGACGGTTTCCGCACCGGCCGGCGTGATGCTGAACACCGTCCCTTCATCCCAGATACCGCCGGACTGCGTGGTCCCGTAGAAATCGCCGCCCGGGCCGCTGACCAAACCGGCGCGAGGTCCGTCCCCATCATTCAAGGGACCTTGGAACGAGTACAACAAGGAGTACACGACGGCCGGACCCGAGGAAACAATGAGATTCACCGCCGAGCCGCTCGCGACGCTGGTGCCGCCGGCCGGACTCTGGCTGATGACCTTGCCCGCGGCGACCGTGCTGCTCGACTCCATGGTCACCGTGCCGACGACGAGACCCGCACCGGTGATCGCGCTGCTGGCCGCGGCCTGGGTCTGACCGACGACGTCGGGTACGCTGACGGATCCGGGTGTGCTCGATCCGCTCCCTCCGCAAGCCGATAACCACAACACCAGGCAGGCCACCGACATTCGCGCGCTAAACCGTATCATGGCTGGCTCTCCAAGAATGACTGAATGGTCCAAGTCGTCGGCACCCGCAATCGGGATGATTCCGGGGTCTTGTGTTGAGATGCGCAAAGCGCGGGCGAATCGCCTCATCGCGGCGCCAAACGGGTCGTACCGAGCGGGGCGGGCCGGCAATTTGACCCCCGCCCACGCGATCCCTATCCTCGAAGACTAATCCGTGGGATGCCGTTGAGGCGCCGATGTCCGAGGAAGCGTCCGGTCGGGTCACCGTGCTGTTACAGCAGTGGGCGCAGGGCGACGACAAAGCGCTGCCCGACCTCGTTCCGTTGGTCTATCAGGAGTTGCGCCGTCTCGCGCGCCACCACCTCGAGTCCGAGCGCCGGGATCACACCTTGCAGAGCACGGCGCTCGTGCATGAGGCTTTCTTGCGGCTGCTCGGCGGCGAACCGGTCGAATTGCAAAACCGAACTCATTTCATCGCCGTCGCCTCCCGTGCGATGCGGCAGATTCTCGTCGATCACGCGCGCAGCCGTCGCGCGCGCAAACGCGATGGGGGAGCCCGTATCGACTTCGACTGTCTGGCAGACTTTCCGGTCAACGGCGACGACGAACTCGTGGCATTGGATGAGGCCCTGCAGCAGCTGGGACAGCTGGATGAGCGCCAGGCACAGATCGTGGAAATGAAATTTTTTGGCGGCCTTTCGGCCCCGGAAATCTCCCAGGTGCTCGGCTTGTCGCGAGCGACGGTCGACCGCGATTGGGCAACCGCGCGCGTCTGGTTGCATCGACAAATGAGTCACGCGGGATCGCCGTGAACCACACACCTTGGGAGCAGGTCAAAGCCCTGTTGCACGAGGCGATGCAAATGGCGCCCGAGCGGCGCAGTCACTATCTCGACGGGGCTTGCGGTGCAAACGCCGCACTGCGGGCAGAACTGGACTCCCTGCTCGTGGCCAATGCCGATCTATGCAGCGGGTTTCTCGAGCACACCGCGGCCGAGGCGGCGATCGCCGAGAGCGTGGGCCTGATCCATGCGGGCCGCCCCTTGCGCGCGGGCGAGAGCTTCGCGCAGAAATTTCGATTGGTGCGCCGGTTGGGTGAAGGCGGCATGGGTCAGGTCTGGCTTGCGGACCAGATCGCGCCGGTGCGCCGGCTGGTCGCCCTCAAGCTCATCAAAGCCGGGATGTATGACGAGAACATCGCGCATCGATTCCAGTCCGAGCGCCAGTCGCTCGCGCTCATGGACCATCCCGCGATCGCCAAGGTCTTCGAGGCCGGCGCGACGGCGCAGGGTCAGCCGTATTTCGTCATGGAGTACGTCCCCGGCCTGCCGATCACCGACTATTGCGACCGGCATCGACTGAGCATTCGGCGGCGCTTGGAGTTGTTCATCCAGGCGTGCGAGGGCGTCCAGCATGCGCACCATAAGGCGATCATTCACCGGGATCTCAAGCCGGCCAATATCTTGGTCGTCGAGGTGGACGGCAAGCCGGTACCGCGCATCATCGACTTCGGCCTCGCGAAGGCCGTCACGTCCGCGCTGGACCCGGCGCAGTCGACTCATTTCGGGCATTTGATGGGCACGCCGGGGTACATGAGTCCGGAACAGGTCGATGCCGCGCAGCACGACATCGATACGCGCACCGACGTCTATTCGCTCGGCGCCACACTCTACGTGCTCTTGTCCGGCATGCTGCCGTTCGAGAGCACGCCGACCGAGAAGCCGCTCGACGAGATCCTGCGCCAACTGCGCGAGGATGAACCGCCGACCCCGAGCACCCGGCTGCGCGAGGCGCGCGATACGGCGTCCAAGGCCGCGGCCTCGCGCGCGACGGAACCGAAGCAGCTCGTGGGTCAGCTACGCGGCGATCTCGATTGGATCACGCTGAAGGCGCTCGAGCGGGATCGTTCGCGGCGCTACGGTACGCCCTCGGAACTGGCAGCCGACCTGCGGCGGTATTTGGCGCACGAGCCGGTATCGGCGCACCCGGCGAACGCGCTCTATCGATTGGGGAAATATACGCGGCGACACCGCGTCGGCATCGGAGTCGGCGCGGGACTGCTCGTGCTGCTCGCCGCGTTCGCGGTATCCCAGACCTTGAATCTGCGCCGGATCACGCAGGAGCGCGACCGCGCGGCGCGGATCACGGATTTCATGACCGGCATGTTCAAGGTCTCCGATCCGAGCGAGGCGCGCGGCAACAAGGTGACGGCGCGCGAGATCCTCGACAAGGCGTCGGCCGACATCGATCGGCACCTCGCCGAGGATCCGGACGTCCAGTCGCAAATGATGTCGGTGATGGCGAGCACGTATCTGAACCTCGGGCTCTACGCGCGGGCTCACGAACTCGCGCAGCGCTCCTTGGACGAGCGCCTGCGCGTGCTCGGCGCCGGCGATGCGCGTACCCTGGCGACGATGGCCCAGCTCGGTTGGGTACTCTCGCGCGAAGGGCACGACGCGGAGGCCGAAAAGCTCGTACGACGAGCGCTGAGCGGCCTGCGGCATGCGCTGGGTTCCGCCGATCCGCTGAGCCTCGAGACCATGGATCATCTCGCGCTGATTCTGCAGCACCAGGGGCACGCGGAGGAGGGAGAACGACTCGATCGCGAGGTCGTCGATATCGCCGGCCGCTCCCTCGGGAACGACAACCCGCTGACCTTGGTGTCGAAGAACCATCTGGGCACGGCGTTGCTGACGCAGGCCCGCTACGCCGACGCCGAAAGGAACTATCGACAATTGCTGAGCGTCGAGCGGCGGGTATTGGGCGACGATCATCCCGAAACGCTGAAAGCGCTCAATAACCTGGCCACCGCGATTCAATCCCAAGGCCGTCTCGCCGAAGCGGAGCCGCTGTACCGCGAGGTATTGGCAACCCAGCAGCGCGTGCTCGGCCCCGAGCACCAGAATACGCTGCGGGCGATGGAAGGCTATGCGAATCTCGTGGGGAGCCTGGGTCGATCCGCGGATGCCGAGCAGTTGTTCCGGCAAATCGTCGCCGTACGCCTGCGTACCTTGGGGCCGGAGCATCCGGACACCTTGAACTCCCAGTACAATCTGTCCGAATTGCTGATCGATGCGGGCAATTTGAGCGAGGCGGAGCCGCTGCTGCGCGGTACGCTCGCGACACGCACCCGCGTACTCGGACCGGCGAACCCGTTCACCTTGATGTCGCAATCCCAGCTCGCGCACTTGTTGATCCGCAAGGGTCAATACGATTCCGCCGAGAAAATCGCCCGCTCGACGTTCGGCGACGACATGAAGCTGCTCGGACCCCGGCACGCATACACCGTGGATGCCTTGCAACGGCTCGGAACGGCGCTTGCCTACAGCGGCCGCTACAACGAGGCGAGCCAATTATTCCGCGATCTGATCGGCCGCCAAGGGGATGCCGCGGGACAGGGAAACCGCTGGTATGCGTGGTATGCCTTCGCGTGCGTCGCCGCTGCCGCCGGACGAGCCGACGAGGCGGTGGGATACCTCCAGCAAGCCGTCGATCGCGGGTACCGCAATTTAGAGGCACTGCCGCACGACGACAACTTCAGGAGTCTGCTGCCCGACCCGAAATTCCAGCAGCTGACCGCACCCATCACACACCCATCGACGGTTGGGATTTCGTAGGAGCGGCGATCGTTTGCGGTCGTTCGTGCGATGATCGGGGTGCGCCCCGCGGGTCGGCAGGACGATACCGCTCGCGGGACCCACGCTGATCGGCTATGGTCCCATACGAGACGGGCAACAGCGGGAAGATCATGGGAGCAATGTGCAGAGCGTTCGCGGTGATGTGGGTGGCGCTCGGCGCCGTCCTCGCCGGGTCGGCGGCCGCCGCGGCTTCGGTCGTGGCGATCACGCACGTCACGATCATCGACACCACCGGCGGCCCGTCGCGGCCCGACATGACCGTCGTCATCGAGGATCAGCGCATCGCCGATCTCGGCCGCAGCGACGTCCTGCGCCCGCCCGCCGGCGCCCGGCTCGTCGACGGATACGGCAAGTACCTCATCCCCGGTCTGTGGGACATGCACGTCCACGAGGTGTTCGGGGACTGGATCCCGCGCAACGAGAAGGTCGTGCCGCCGCTGTTCGTCGCGAACGGCATCACCGGTGTGCGCGACATGGGCGGAGATCTCGACGTGCTCAAGGTGTGGCGGGCGCAAATCGCCGCCGGCCGGCTCCTCGGACCGCGCATGGTCATCGCGGGTCCGATGCTCGATGGCCCGGTGCCGCGCTTTCCGAGCTCCGCGCCCGTCGCCAACGCCGCGGATGCGCGCCGCTGGGTCGACAAGCTCAGGCGCGAGGGCGTCGACTTCATCAAGATCCAGTCGCTCATCCCGCGCGATGGGTACTTCGCGGCGGCCGATGAGGCGAAGAATCTCGGCATCGTCTTCGTCGGCCACGTGCCCGATGCGGTGCGCGCCTCGGAAGCCTCGAATGCGGGCCAGAAGAGCATCGAGCATTTCACCGGCATCTTCGAGGGATGCTCGACGATCGAGGATCGGATGATCAAGGGCCCGAAGACCCTCGGCCAAAAGGTCGCGACCTACGACCCCGCCCGCGCCAGGGCGCTCATCGCGCTGATGGCGAAGAATCAGACCTGGCAGGTGCCGACGCTCGCCTGGGAACGCGGCCAGTGGCTGATCGACGACATCGATCTCTCGCACGATCCGCTCATCAAGTACGCGCCCGCCGCCTGGAAGGATCGCACCTGGCCCATGTTCACGCGCGACATCCTCAAGGACATGGACACCGATCCCCTCCCCGTGCGCAAGAAGTTCGTGCAGATGGAGCTCGACATGACGCTCGCCATGTTCCGCGCCGGGGTGCCGTTCCTCGCGGGCACCGACACCGCCGCGGGCGTGCACATCTTCCCGGGATTCAGCCTGCACCAGGAGCTCGCCCTGTTCGTGAAGGCCGGCTTGACCCCCCTGCAGGCGCTGCAGACGGCGACCCTCAATCCGGCCAAGTTCCTCAACCGTCTCGGGGATCTGGGAACCGTCGAGCGCGGCAAGCTCGCGGATCTCGTGCTCCTCGACGCCGATCCGCTCGAGGACATCGACAATGCGAACAAGATCCGCGCGGTGGTGCTCGCGGGCCGCTATCTCGACCGCGCCGCCCTCGATCGGATGCTGAAGGGCGTGGAGAAAGCGGCGGCCGACTCCGCCGGCGTCCCCGCCGCGCATCGCGCGCCATGAGGCGCATCCTCGCGGACCGCAGCGCTCGCGCGGCGGTGCTTGGCGCGCGCGCCGCACTCGCGCTCGCGGCGTTCGCGCTCGGCCTCGCGGAAGATGGCGCGGCCAAGCCCGTGACCGTCGCCGATCTGCTCGCGAGCTCTCCCACCACGGACTGGCGCGTACCAGACCCCGAGGACACGTTGTACATGGATCTGGCGCGCGGACGGATCGTCATCGAGCTCGCCTCGCGGGTGGCGCCTCAGCACGCCGCCAACATCCGTGCGCTTGCCCGGGCGCATTACTTCGACGGTCTCGCGATCGTGCGCGTGCAGGACAACTACGTCGTGCAGTGGGACGATCCCGAGCACCGTCGCCCCGTCCCGGCCGCGGTGCGACGCTCGGTGGAATTCACCGCCGCCGCCGCCGCCGAGGCGCGCTTCGAGCCGCTGCCGGATCGCGACGTCTATGCCCCGCAGGTCGGATTTCTCGATGGCTTTCCCGCCGCGCGTGATCCGCGCTCGCACCTGGTCTGGCTCGCGCATTGCTATGGAATGGTCGGCGCCGGACGCGACGACCCGCCCGCAAGCGACGGCACCGAGATGTATGCCGTGATCGGCAATGCACCGCGCCAGCTCGATCGCAACGTCGCGCTCGTGGGACGTGTCATAAAGGGCATGGAGCTCCTCTCCAGCCTGCCGCGCGGCAGCGGCGAGATGGGCTTTTATGCCGGATCCGAGTCCGCGGTTCCCATCCGCTCGATGCGCATCGCGGCCGACGTGCCGGATGCGCAGCGCACGCCGATCGAGGTGCTGCGCACCGACAGCGCCACGTTCCGTGCGCTGCTCGAGCAGCGGCGCGAGCGCCACGAGCCGTGGTTCAAGTACAGTCCCGACCGCATCGACCTGTGCAACGTGCCGCTGCCGGCGCGCGCGATCCCCAGCGCCGGCCGCTGAGCTCCCGCACGGGTTCGGCGCGCCCGCCGCCGGATGGGGTCTCGGCGGCGGGCTCTGCGATCACTTGAACTTGTAGTTGAGGTCGACGCCGGCGGTGCGCGGCTGGCTCACCGCGATGCGGTTGTAGTCCGCCAGGTTGTTTGCGTCCTGGGTGATGTTGTTGAGCAGCGCGCGCTTGTCGGCGACGTTGTTCACGAACAGCACCGCAGACCAGCGCCCGCCGTCGACGCCCGCGCGAAGATTGGTGAGATCGTAGGAGGGCAGGTTGTTGATGTAAAACGTCGCGTCGGTGCGGCTGCCCACATAGGTCGATTCGCCGCGCGCAATGAAGGCGAGCTCCTCGGTGAGCTCGTGGTGGTAGGACATCGCCAGGGTCCCGGTCCACTTCGGCACCTGCTGGATCGGAGTTCCCGCCTCGAAGGGGGAGTCGACGAGATTCGAGCTCTCCAGGGTGGAGTGCGAGTACGAGACGTTGCCCGAGGCCTCGAGATCGCGCACCACGATCGCGTTCACCTCGAGCTCGCCGCCGTACACGTGGGCATCGCCCGCGTTCGCCGTATAGACGTAGCCGCAGCTCAGCGGATTGACCTGCTGCACTCCGATCCAGCTCTCGAAATAGCCCGCCGCGTTGACGGTGAGGCGATTGTCGGATGAGCGCCATTTCTCGCCGAGCTCGTAGCTCCAGACGCTGTCGGAGTTGAACGCGAGCGGGCCCGGGACGAAGCCCCCATGGGAGTTGTACTCGATCTGCAGCTGCGCCTCGCACGACTCGGGTCCCGAGGTCGGCACCGGGCCCGTGCCGCCGCCGGGGCGAAAGCCCTTGGCCGCCGTCGCATAGACGAGCAGGTCCTTGTCGAACTGATAGGAAAGCGTCGCCTTCGGCGTCACGCCCTGGGCGCTCTCGGAGGTCGTGGCGACGACCGTCGGGGTGATGCCGCCGTACTGGTCAAGGTACACCGGCGCATCGTAGTGATAACGGCGCGCACCCACGGTCACCGAGAAGGGCTCGGTGATGTTGTAGGTCACCTCGCCGAATACCGACTGCTGCAGGATTTTGAACGGTGTGTAGTAACTGAAGAGGTTGTCGGTGCCGATGTCCGGGTTCGAGGCGCCGCTCTGCGAGGGAAAGATGATGTCCCACGGGGACTCGAAGTCCGAGTAGAAGTAGCCGATGAGCCACTTGAAGCGGGTATCGCCCACCGACGACACGCGCAGCTCCTCGGTCGTCTGGTGCGACTGATTGTTCTCCTCGGCGTAGGACTGACCGAGATTGCCGCCCCCGGGACCGTAGCCCGTGATGCCGATCCCGTCGGGCAGCAGCGCCGTCGTCCACGACTCCGCGGTGTCCTGGACCAGCGGCTCGTGCCTTGACCAGTAGGCCGTCGCAGAGCTGATCTCGAAGGCATCGGTGCGATACTTGACGCTCAGGGCCTCGAGCCTGAACTCGTCGCGATAGCGCTCGGGCGTGTCGAACGGCTGATAAAAGGCGTCGGTCCCGGGAGTGCTGTCGATGTACGGCAGCCCGCCGGAGCGCAGCTTCTGATAGAAGTAAGTCGGCGTGATGGTGAGCCCGTCGATGGGCTTGAGCACGGCCGCGATGCGCACGGCCGTCTTCTCGACATCGTTCACGTCGTGGTACTCGGTGGCGATGGGAGCGGCGAGCACGTTGCCGCGCACCGTGTAAAAGCTGCCGCTCGGCGTGGTCACCAGACCGCTCGGCAGCGGGAATTGCCCGGGCGCGATCACGACCCGATCGATCCACCCGGCATCGTAGCTGTAGGAGCCGACGATGCGCACCGCCGCCTTGTCGGCCCAGAACGGCAGATTCACCATGGCGTTCTCGCCGTGATCGAACCCGCCATGATCGGTATCGGCGAATTTCGCCTCCCCGGAGGCCTCGAACAGCTCGGGGTTCGGCGCATTGGGCACCACCTTGATGGTGCCGCCCATGGAGCCCGAGCCGTAGAGCGTACCCTGCGGACCGCGCAGCACCTCCACGCGGTTGAGGTCATAGAGGTCGGGCGAGATGACGATCTTGCCCTCGTTGGTCGCTGCCGCGGCGGTGAGCGGCGTGTCGTCGAAATAGAACCCGACGGTCGGCGAGTTACCCCCGTTCGAGGCGACGCCGCGCATCTCGAACTCGGTCATTCCGGGACCGCTCGTGCGGATCGACACGCCGGGAACGGTCTGCATGAGGGACGCGAGATCCGTGAACCCGCGGTCGACGATGTCGGCGCCGGAGACCGCGGTGATGCTGATCGAGGTGGTCCCGATCGTCGCCTCGCGCTTCTCCGCGGTGACGACGATCTGCTCGAGCTGCCCCGTGTCGGACGGTGACTGCTGGGCGATCGCGACGTTCGCCAGGATACCCCCTAAAATCGACGCGCAGCCGAAGGCCGCGACTGACCTGCATTTGTAGTTCATGAAGCTCCCTGATGCCCGGCTCCCCCGGCCGCCGCATCAGTATAGCCGACGAGGCCCCGCGGCGAGGCCGCACATCGCGGAGCCGGCCGGCTCAGTGATCGCGCGGCTCTATGGCGGGCGGGCGCTGTGCGCGGCCGGCCTCATTTTTGATCGGTGGATCGGGGCTCCGGATACAAGACCCGGCGCAGTACCTGCGCGTCCTCACGTCCCACGGTCGCCTGATAGTACCCGCGGCGGATCCCCACCTGTTCGAAGCCGAGCGAGTGGTACAGTCGGGCGGCCGCGGTGTTCGACGGGCGAACCTCGAGAAACGCCTCGTACATTCCCGCGATCCTCGCCCGATCGAGCAGATACAGCAGCATCTTGCGGGCCAGGCCGCGGCACCGGTACTCGTCGCGGATGCAGACATTGAGAATGTGCGCCTCGCCGGCCCCGACGGACATGATGCCGTAGCCCGCCATGTCCGCCGCCACCTCCACCACGCGGCACACGTATCCGACGCGCAGACAATCCCGGAAGATGCCCTCGCTCCAGGGGAACTGGTACCCGGCACGCTCGATCGCTCCCACCACGGGAACGTCCAGCTCATTCATCGGCCGGATGTCCGCCGGAGCGAGCTCGCGTTCTCGCTTAACGCTGGACACGTGTATACACCTCACGCGCGAACTTCAAATCGTCCCAGGCCTTGCGCTTTTCGGCGGGCTCACGCAATAAATAGGCCGGATGGTACGTTACCACCAACGGCACCCGGGCGACGCCGAAATAGTGTACCTGCTGGCGCAACCGGCCCAGCGAGGTCTCCGTCTTCAGCAAGTTATGCGCCGAAATGCGGCCCACCGCCAGCATGATCTTGGGCTCGAGGAGCCCGATTTGCCGCTCCAGATAGGGCAAGCACTGGGCGACCTCCTGCGGTCCGGGGTCGCGATTGCGGGGTGGACGGCATTTCAGGATGTTGGCGATGTACACCTGCTCGCGCTTCAGGCCGATGGCCAGCAGCATGGCATTGAGCAGCTGGCCGGCGCGGCCCACGAAGGGCTCGCCCTGGCGGTCCTCGTCCGCCCCCGGCGCCTCTCCCACGATCAGCCAATCGGCCTCCGGGTCGCCCACCCCGAAGACCGTCTGAGTGCGCGTCTTGCAGAGCGGGCACAGCGTGCAGGCGGCCACGCGCGCGCGCAGCTGCGTCCAGTCGCAAGGCCGCTCGCGCAGCGCAGCCGCGCCCGCTGCGGGCGTGGGCCCCGCGGCCGAGGCCGCAGCGGGCGGGGCCGCTCTGGGCAAGGAGCCCCCCGCCGGCGCGCTCGGCTCGGGCGGCGCCGATCTCGGCACCCAGGACTCGAGGCCCAGCGCCGCGAGATACTCCTTGCGCAAGGAGCGGTTCATGCCGCCGGCGTCGTCGAGCCGCTGGTCGCCGGGCCACCAGTCGCCGGGCCACCAGTCGCCGGGCCACCAGTCGCCGGGCCACCAGTCGCCGGGCCACCAGTCGCCGGGCCACCAGTCGCCGGGCCGCCGCGCATGCGCCGGCGAAACAGCTTGCGATACAGCCAGATGGAGGGCGCCGACAGCGCATATCCGCCGAAGATGAGGAGCAGGGAGATTGGACGGAAGAGGAAAATGAACACGAACGCGAGCGGCACGAGCACGATCTGCGTGAAACGCACACGCGCTCCCGCCTTTACTTGCTTGAAGCTGTAGAAAGCGAAGCGGCTGATCATCAGTGCGCCGGCGCAGGCGGTGACCACGAAAGCCACGATCAGGCCCGGCAAGCCGATGTTCATGCGGTCGCTGGCGAGCCAGATCAAGGCGGCCACGATGGCCGCCGCCGAGGGGCTCGGCAGCCCCTCGAAGTAATGCTTATCCTGCGTCGCCGTGCGCGAGTTGAAGCGAGCCAGACGCAGAGCGGCGGCAGCCGCGTAGAAGAAGCACACGAGCCAGCCGACCCTGCGCCAGAGCGGACCGTACTCTGCGATGCGCGCGACGCCCCACTGGTAGGTGACGATCGCCGGAGCGATGCCGAAGGACACCATGTCCGAGAGACTGTCGTACTCCTTGCCGAACGCGCTCTCCGTGTGCGTCCAGCGCGCCACACGGCCATCCAGTCCGTCGAACACCATGGCCACGAACACCGCCACGGCGGCGTAGTCGAATTTCCAGTCGATCGCGGCGACCACGGCGTAGAAGCCGGCGAACAGGGCTCCGGTGGTGAGCAGGTTCGGCAGCCAGTACACCCCGCGCGGGCGCGAATGCAGATCCTCGAGGTCGCTCATGCGCCGTCATGATACAGGAGGCTGCTCTGCGGGGACGCTGTTGTAAGATACCTGCCCATGCGCTTATCCCAATATCCCATTGCCACGCTCAGAGACGTGCCGGCCGATGCCGAGGTGATCAGCCATCAGCTCATGCTGCGGGCCGGAATGATTCGGCGTCTGGCCGCCGGGCTTTACTCCTGGCTGCCGATCGGCTTGCGCACGCTCAAGAAGGTCGAGCGCATCGTGCGCGAGGAGATGGACCGCGCCGGCGCGCTCGAGCTCATCATGCCGACCGTGCAGCCTGCCGAGCTGTGGAAGGAGTCGGGACGCTGGACCAAGTACGGGCCGGAGCTGTTGCGTTTCAGGGACCGCCACGATCGTGAGTTCGCCTACGGTCCGACACACGAGGAGGTCATCACCGACATCGCACGCCGGGAGCTGCGCAGCTACAAACAGCTGCCGGTCAATTTCTATCAGATTCAATCGAAGTTCCGCGACGAGATCCGGCCGCGCTTCGGCGTCATGCGGGCGCGCGAGTTCCTCATGAAAGACGCCTACTCCTTTCACATCGACGAGCCGAGCCTCGCGCAGGGCTACCGCGCCATGTTCGATGCCTACTCGCGCATCTTCACGCGCATGGGCTTGAAATTCAGGGCCGTGCAGGCGGACGGCGGCAGCATCGGCGGCAATGTCTCCCAGGAGTTTCACGTGCTGGCCGAGTCGGGCGAGGACGCCATCGCCTTCTCGACCGCGGGCGATTACGCCTCGAATCTGGAGACCGCCGCGAGCTCGAGGCCGAGCGCGCCTCGACCCGCCCCCGCGCAACCCCTCGCGCGCGTGCAGACCCCCGGCGCACGCACCATCGCCGATCTCAGCGCATTTCTTGAGGTGAGCCCGCAGCGGTGCGTCAAGACCTTGATGGTGGACGGCCATGAGGGCGCGGTGATCGCCTTGGTGCTGCGCGGCGACCACGAGCTCAACGCCGTCAAGGCGCAGAAACTGCCCGGCGTCGCCAGCCCGCTGCGCATGTCGGGCGCGGAGCGTGTACGTGAGGCCGTCGGCTGCGAGCCCGGCTCGATTGGCCCGGTGGGGTTCGGCGGCACGCTGTACGTCGATCACGCCGCGGCGCAGCTCGCCGATTTCGTGTGCGGCGCGAACGAGCGGGACGTGCATTTCACCGGGGTCAACTGGGGCCGCGACCTGCCCGAGCCGCGCCCGGTGGACCTGCGCAACGTGCTGCCCGGCGATCCCAGTCCCACCGGGCAAGGCACGCTCGAGATCGCCCGCGGTATCGAGGTGGGCCATATCTTCCAGCTCGGCCAGCTCTACAGCCAGGCCATGCAGGCGACCGTGCTCGACGAGCAGGGCAGGTCGGTTGCGATGCACATGGGCTGCTACGGCATCGGCGTGACGCGCGTGGTCGCCGCCGCCATCGAGCAGAACCACGACGACAAGGGCATCATCTGGCCCGAGCCGCTCGCCCCCTTCAACGTCATCGTGGTGCCCATCAACTATCAAAAATCCGAGCGCGTGCAGCGGGCCGCGGACCAGATCTACGAAGCGCTCGGCCGCGCCGGCCTCGAGGCCGCTCTCGACGACCGCGACGCGCGGCCCGGCGTGAAGTTCGCCGACGCAGAGCTGATCGGCATACCGCACCGGCTGGTCGTCGGTGAGCGTGCGCTCGAGGCCGGCAAGCTCGAGTATCGGCATCGCCGCGAGACCGAATCGACGGAAATCCGCATCGCGGATGCCGTAGCCTATATCCAGGACAGGCTGAACCGCTGAGGGCCGGATTGCGGTATTGCAGTTGAACGCGATGGATTTCGCTCGCGCTGGAACGCTTCGCCGGCTTCTTCTGCCCGCTGCGCTCGCCCTATGCGCCGCCGGCCTCGTGCCTCGATTCGCCCATGCCGACCCGCAGCGCGAGCCCGCGCTCAAGGAGCTGCTGCAGAAGATCATCGGCAGCCGGGATTGCTTCCTCGACAAGTACGATTCCGAGGTCTGGTACAAGGCGATGGAGCCCAAGCTCGTGCCCTACGTGGCCTCCCATGACGATCGCATATCCATTCTCGATCACGTGTATTGCGAGGCCAGGCGCGATCCGACGCTCACGCTGCCCCCCGATCTGGTGCTCGCCATGATCGAGGTGGAAAGCCGCTTCGACACCTGGGCGGTCT
>Ga0335072_10001383_pt1 | contig 39529 bp, 42 predicted proteins | sample Lox_Sample_21_FD_206725 | JGI IMG/M metagenome (GOLD analysis project Ga0335072, IMG submission 206725) | Soil microbial communities from Loxahatchee National Wildlife Refuge, Florida, United States - Lox_Sample_2.1 | ecosystem: Environmental > Terrestrial > Soil > Wetlands | place: USA... | reverse complement strand
GTGGGCGAGCCGGTATGGCTTCGCCCTGATGGCCGACGACCTCCTTGGCTTCCTGGACGCGCTGGATCTCGGCGAGGTCACGCTGATGGGACTGTCGATGGGCGGGATCGTGTCGTTCCTGTTCGCCGCCAGCCATCCGGAGCGCGTTACTCGTCTCCTTGTGCTGGACATCGGTCCCGAGATCGCGCCGGCCGGCGCGCGGCAAGTCGCAGCAGCCCTGGCCGCCAATGACGTATTCGAGTCTGAGGACGAAGCGTTCGGACAAGCCCGCGCCGCCAACCCGCGCCCGACGGACGAGGCACTTCGACACCGCGTCGCGAACAACCTGCGCCCGCTGCCAGACGGCAAGGTCACCTTCAAATACGACAAGGCCCTGCGCCGGCCAGGCGCGATTCAAGATCAGACCACCGACGAGCTGTGGGCGGCCTGGCGTGCGGTGAGCTGTCCAGTGCTCCTGGTGCGGGGGAACGACAGTGATGTGCTCGCGGCGGACACCGCTCAGCGGATGCTTGCCGAGAATGCCAAGGCAAGCCTGGCGGTTGTCCCGGACTGTGGCCACAGCATTACGCTCGACAATCCGCAGGGTTTGCTGGCGGTCGTGAGCCCGTGGCTCGCGGCCGCAGCCGGACAGGAAGCCCCGGCGTAAGCGCGCGGAGGAGAGTGCTAGTGACTTAGGCGGGCCACGCGGCCTCGCTGTAAGACGCCTTGTCTTATGCTAAGCCTATGACGGAAACGATCACTATTCGGACTGACGACGCGACCGAACATGCGCTCGACGTCCTGACCGAGGGGGGTGCCTCTAGGTCGGCTGCCATCCGGCAAGCTGTGCTGGAGGCTGCCGCACGCCGGGAGCGCGCTGCGGAGATGCGGCGCGCCGTGCTCCGAAGGCCGCTGGGGGAGCCTGATGGCGTCAACGTCTCGGACGAATTGTCTTCCGCACGGAGCCAAGAGCGGTGACGTTTTACCTAGATTCAGCAGCCATCGTGAAGCTTGTCCACCCTGAGCCAGATTCGGAAACCCTGCGGGCCTGGCTCGCTGAGCGGGCCGAGATCGGCTGGGTCAGCTCAGTTCTGGCGGAGGTGGAGACCTTCCGTGCACTAGCCAGGCACAGTCCCGGGGCGATCAGCCGATTGTCTCCGGTGCTGGATCTCATCGAACTGGTCGAGATAGATCCCGCCGTCCGGATTGCCGCGCAGGCTGTTGCACCTGCGGCGGTCCGCAGCTTGGACGCCATCCACCTGGCCACGGCATTGCGGCTTGGGGAGCAGCTGACTTCATTTGTCACCTATGACAAGCGTCTGGCGGACGCAGCTGAAGGCGCGGGCCTTAGGGTCGACGTGCCTTCCCGTTGAGTTAGGCCGTCCGGTCACGATGTCCGCTGATGCGACGCAAGCAAGGCGTGGAAATCCTCACCCGGCGCTCCGGGCTCCGGGTCGGCGTGCACTAGGACGGCATTGAGTCGCGGCAGCGCGTGGAGTAGCTCGTGCTCAGCCATCACCGCTACACCGTGGGCCTGAACAGCGGAGCAATCGGGCGAGATGACGATCTGGCACTCGGCACGGAGCTGGTGCCCGATCCACCGCAGCCGTACCTCACCGACGTCGCGGACGCCCGGCACGCTGCGTAGGGCTGTCTCGGCATGATCGACGAGGGCAGGATCGACGGCGTCCATGAGCCGCCGCCAGATCTCGCGGGCGGCCTGGTACAACACGGTCAGGATGGCGACGGTGATAAGCAGCCCGACGACCGGGTCCGCCCATTGCCATCCAAGGGCCACCCCGCCAACGCCTAGCAGCACTGCTAGCGAGGTGAGACCGTCCGTACGGGCGTGCAATCCGTCTGCTACGAGAGCGGCTGAGCCGATGGTCCTGCCGACACGGATGCGGTAACTGGCAACCAGCTCGTTGCCGGCGAACCCGACAACGGCCGCGATCGCGACAGCAATCAGGCCGGTGACTCGGTGAGGGCTGGCCAGCCGAGTTGCCGCTGCCCACGCCGCTGCGGCCGACGACAGCGCCATGACCACGACGATGACGACGCCGGCCAGGTCCTCCGCGCGTCCGTAGCCGTAGGTGTACCTGCGAGTCGGTGGCCGTCTGCTGAGAACAAAGGCGACAGCAAGGGGAACGGCGGTCAGCGCATCGGCTGTGTTGTGCAATGCGTCGCCGAGCAGTGCTACCGAGCCCGAGAACGCAACCACGGCTCCCTGGATGGCCGCGGTGCACATCAGTATTGCCAGCGAGATCCACAAAGCTCGCATGCCGGCAGCGCTAGCTTCCATTGCCGCATCGACCTTGCCCGCGGCTTCATGCGCGTGCGGCCGCAACATGTGCAGGATGCGGGCAACGGCTTGCCGCCAGCGCGATTCGCTCATGCCACCCAGGATGCCCCGATAGTCGCATTGCAGCACATCGACAACGACTAACCGAATGCAGATGCGATAGCAGTGCAACAACCATCGCGGCTCAGGTGATGGGTGCCGTCCATGACGCGTCCCAGGTGTGCGGGCCGACCAGGCCGTCCACTGCAAGCTTCTTCTCGGTCTGGAACTGCAGGCACACCGAGCGGGATTGCGGCCCGTACATGCCGTCGCGCGTGATCTGCCAGCCCCGATGCGACATCTGGTGCTGCCATGTCAGTACGACCTGGGCATCTTTGCCGCCGTAGTACCCCGAGTGACAATGCGGATCGGCTGACGGCATCCCGAGGTAGCCGTGCGGACCGTAGGGCCACGGCTGCTTCGGCGCCTTCGGCTTAGGCTTGGCGGCGCTGACGGTGAAGCCGAACATCCGCTCCAGGCTGGCGACGTCCATCCCGTCGGCGGAGTTGATGTCGCAGGCGCCGAACGGCGGCGTCACGTAGTCGTCGGAGTACTGGTGCGCGAACTTGCCGGGGTAGGCCGGGTTGGATCCGTAGGCGGCGATCACCATCCTGATGCCGTGCGGCTTGGAAGGCCAGAGGGAGTCGAGATCGCCTGTGTTGCCGTACCCGGTGACCCGCTGGGCACTGCCAAGCCAGCGCGCTAGGTCGTCGAACTGAGCGTTGATCGAAGCTGACTGGTTGCCGGTGACCTGCCCGCCGTCCGACTCGACGTCGATCATCACGGCCATCCGGTGGTTCGGGCTGCCAACCATCGACTTGAGGACCTCCGCGCCGTTCACGCCCGGGCGGTAGAAGTAGTAGACCAGGTAACCGAAGATCCGCCCGTCGGCGACAGCCTTGTCGGCCCAGGTCCGGTTCGCGGCGAAGTTCTTGTCGCGATGCTCGCCGTCGTTGGACCGGAAGCAGAAGAACTGCCACGGGTACGCGTCGTCGACGGGGCGCTGCCACTCAGAGACATCTGCCCACTGGGTATCGGTCACGGCGGGTCCTCCTGGCCTGGCGCGTGCAGTAACAGCAGTCGGATATGCACTGGTCGCAGTAGATGATTGGTTGGCAGAGAGGAATCTTTCCTCGGGCTAGCAGGCAGGTTCGGGCCACGTCTCCGGAGTCAGCGGGTAACCCTTGAGGTCCGTCAGCGTTGCCTCGCTGGCTGCTAGTGCCCGCCTTGACTGCCGGTAGTGATGACCGCACAAGAGCAATTCCGTCGCCTCGTGGCGATCGTTAGCGGGAATCACCGCGATTACGCTCGGCGGTGCGGGACAGCAGCAGGCTCGCTGCGAATACCGGGGCAGGGGCCGGTGCGCGGCCGGTGGCTCCGGCGTCGCGAGGTGTTCCGCCTCCGTGCTCGCGGCTCGGTGCGGACGGCCAAAGTAGCTAGGGTGCTCGAACCTCATCGACATACCTTGACTATCGCTGCGGCGCGCGGAACCGTTGCAGTGCCGAATCTGCTGGCTCGGCGAGGACTAACGACGTGGGCCTGGTAGGGTCCCTGGCAGTTACGCCGTCGCCTCAAGGCCGAACAGCCCAAGGCCGTTACTCCAGAGCACCTTCCTGAGCCACTCATCGCCGAAGCCCAGCGAGGCCAGGCCGTTCACCTGAGCTGCGAACTGGTGCGGGATGGTAGGGAAGTCCGACCCGAACACGATCCGGTCGCCGAGTGCCTTCACGCGCTGGGCCAGATGCAGCGGCGAGGGGCCGAGGTAAGGCGGGTCAGTGAACACCATGGCGGTGTCGAGCCAGACGCCGTCGTGGCGCTCGGCGAGTGCCACGAACGCGTCATGTTCCGGCGCGCCCAGGTGCGCGATCACCAGCCGCAGCCTGGGGAACCGGTCAAGCAGCCGCCGGACTGGTTCCGGACCGCACCACTCCTCGTTTCCCGAGCCATCAGCAACTGCGCCCGCGTGGAGGATGATCGGGGTTCCTGCGTCCTGAAGAAGTGCCCAGGCCCCGGATAGCAGTGGATCGGTGGCATCAAATCCGCCGACCTGCAGGTGCACCTTGACGGCGCGGCCGCCTGCGTCCAGGCAGCGCTGGGTCTCCTCCGTCACGCCGGGCTCTGGATAGATCGTGAACGTCGGGATGACCGCCGGGACCGTGGTGGCCAGGCCCAGCGTGTGATCGTTCAGGAACGACAGCATGCCGGGACGGTGGGCATACGCCAGCGCAGTGTGATGTCGGACACAAAGCCCGGCGAGGACTGCGAGCCGGTCTTCGGCCGGCGCGCGGTAGGTGACTGGCCATGGCGGCGTGAGCCGGTCAAACCAGCGCCACACCGCATCCTGGAGGCCGTCGGGCAAGAAATGGACGTGTGCGTCAACGATCCCTGGGACGCCAAGCGCCGCCAGGAAGCCGGGGATCTCGTCGTCGGTCATCGCGAGCAGGTTAGCGCGCGCTACGGCACCTGACAGCCGCCTGAGCAGGCAACCCCGAGGATGCGTGGAGGGAGGCCTGCACTGAGCCAGGCATCAGCAATGCCAGAGGCACCATCCAGGCAACCCGCAGGCCGACCCCATACTGTTCGGTAGTACCCACTGAGGTGGGGCCTAGCAGGAAGGATCGAGGTCGTGCCAGAGAACGTGAGCATCGCCTATCGCGGGGCGAACTACGCCATCGGACAGGGACCGCAGTTTTACGGTATCTGGCATGCTGCGGCGCCGCAGAATGCGCCTCTTGAGTGGTGGCCACTCAGTCCGGAGGGCTGGACGGGCGCCTGGTCCAGGTTCGCCTCGATCGAGGTGCCCGGCACCATAACGCCGGCCGGCGCGACGTCAGCTGCCGCTGAGGCCTCACCCGCGACGGGAACGCCCGCACAGTCCGAAGCCGCCCAGTCGATGGCCGCGGTAGCGAGCAGCCCGTCCGTCGCGCAAGCGGCCGACGGCTCTGTCGACCCGCAGTACGGTGCCATCGACCCGCAGTACGGTCAGGTGGTCGAGCGGCCGGCCAGCCCCGCCCGGACACTGGGCAACTCTCGGATCGCAGCAGCACTGCTGGCTGCGGGCGTCCTGCTCGGGATCATCGGGCTGTTCCCCTCCTATTACGCAGGCGTCAGCCTGGGAGCGCAGTCGGTTGAGCTCGTGCCGCACCTTATTTATCTCGCCGCTTGGGCCGCCAGTGCCGCGCTCATCCTCTTCAGCGGCGTCCGCCGCCAGGCCGGGGCGCTGGTCGGCATCGGCGTGAGCGCGGTCACACTGGGCTTGTTCTTCGCCGACCTCGGCACGCCCATCGCTGACGGCGCGAACCTGCTGGACTCCGGCCTGATCCTCTCGATCATCGGCTGGTTCGCGTGCACTGCCGGGGCCGTGCTGGCGTTCAGAGCGTCGGGGCTGTCCTTCCGGGGCTGGCCAGCTGGCAGCCGGCGAACCAGGCTGGCCAATCACGAGATCGTCCCCACTGTGGTGATGATTCTCGCGGCCATCGGCGCCGCCGTCTCGTTCGCTCCCTCCTGGGATAGCTACTTGCTGCAGAGCGGTTTCGGCACCTCGCAGACGGTTACCGCGGGGAACGCGTTCGCGAACCCCGCGCCCATAATTGCCGGCGAAGTTGCCGTGATGGTGCTGCTGGTCGCCGCTCTGATCGCTGCCGCGCTGTGGCGGCCAATCCGGCTCGGAGCGGCGCTAGCCGCCGGCGCCATCGTCCCGATGGTGGCCCAGGCTATCTCGGCAATGGTGCAGGTGTCGGAGCCTACTTCGCCGCAGCAGTTCGGCTATTCGCAGTCACAGGCCAGCGAGCTCGGGCTCAAGATCACTAATGGGCTGACCCCGATGTTCTGGGTGTTCTGCGCGTTCGTCGGCACGCTGATCCTGTTGTGCGTATGGATGCTGCTCAACGTCGATTCGGCGCCTGACCAGGCCGCGCCTTCCCCGGGACCCGCCTATCCCGGCCATCCTTACCCCGGCCAGCAGTACCCGGGCCAGCCCTACCAGCCATACCAGGGCCAGCAGTACCCAGGTCAGCCTTACTGGAGCAACAGCAATACGGCCAACCCGCCCGACGTCGCGCAGCAGCCCGCTGCCGCCCCCGGCGTGCCGTCACATCCTGCGCCACAGCCGTAAGACTTCCGCTTCGGCTGGTGGCGACGCTCGCTGGGCGCTCTCCCGGATGTCTGACTGGGAGAGCGCCCGCGACTTTTCCGGAACGGTGACGCCGTCCGGCACCGGCTAGGCGGCCCGGACGATCTCGTATGTAAGCAAAACGAGGCCGCTCCCGACAGTCCGGCTGCTGGCGAGGCGAAACGGCTTCGGATCGGCGGTCTGCGCGAAGAGCCGCTCCCCGGCCCCGACCACGACCGGGAAGACGAATAGCCGCAGCTCGTCGACGATGTCGTGCTCGATCAGAGTGCGCCCGAGCTGATAGCTGCCGTAGACGACGATGTCTCCGTCCAGTTCCTTCTTCAGCTTCGTGACCTCGTCGACTCCGTCGCCCGTCAGGACGGTCACGTTGGTCCACTTGGGGTCGTGGAGGGTCGCGGACAGGACGTACTTGGGCAGGCTGTTGAGCCGGTCTGCCCACTCGCCAGGCCGGGATGCCCACCGGGCCCCGAACCACTCGTCGCTGCGCCGGCCCAGCAGCAGGGCCGCAGTGCCTAGCGCCTCGGCGTACTCGACCTTGCCCCACTCTTCGAGGTCCTTGCCCCCGAACTGGCTAAACCAGCCGCCCCGGCTAAAGCCCTCCTGACCGTCGGGGTCCTGGACCACTCCGTCGAGCGACACGTTCGTGCTGATGACAATCTTTCCCATCTCGGTTCTCCTTCTTGCAGCGTTGTCAGCTGTCACCACCGGGGGCCTCGCCCTCCGGGCGGATCAGCGTGGATCCGGCGCTCAGACCGCCGCTGATGGATACACCGGAGCACCGTGAAACTGGGCGGCCGCAAGCCGCCCAGTTGGTGTCGCCGGCGGTGTACATACAGGCTGGAAAAGAGATACGGAAGAAGGTGACGATCGTGGGGCCGGTGAGATCAGACCTGATCGCGAAGGCGCGGGCCGGAGACGACGAAGCGTTCCGGGAGCTGACTGAGCATCATCGCCGAGAATTGCAGGTGCACTGCTACCGGATGCTCGGATCCTTCCAGGACGCCGAGGATGCCCTCCAGGACACGCTGCTAGCGGCCTGGCAAGGCCTTGGCGGGTTCGTCGAGGAACGCGCCTCGCTCCGCACCTGGCTGTACAAGATCGCCACCAACCGGTGCCTCAACGCGCTTCGCTCGGCCAGCCGGCGAGCTGCCAAGGAGTGGGACGTGCCCCGGGTTGAACCGCCCGAGCCGACCCGGCTCGGCGAAGTCGTCTGGCTCGAGCCGTATCCCGGCACCCTCCTGGCGGACGCGACTGGCGTGCCTGCCGGCCCGGAGGCGCGTTACGAGCAGACCGAAGCCATTTCACTGGCCTTCGTGACGGCGCTTCAGGTGCTGCCGCCGCGCCAGGTTGCTGTGCTTATCTTGCGCGACGTCCTCGGGTTCCACGCCAGTGAGGTGGCTGGCATGCTCGACTCGACCGTCGACTCGGTCAACAGCGCCCTTAAACGGGCCCGGGCCAGCCTGGAGCGCCGCCTGCGGCCGGACGCCGGCCACCAGCCGCCTCCCGCCCCCGGCTCGTCCGCCGAGGATGCGCTCGTCGCGGCATTCGTCCGCGCGTGGGAGTCCGCCGACCTGGACGGGCTGGTGGCCCTGCTGACCGATGACGTGTTCATGTCGATGCCGCCGATGCCGTTCGAATACCAGGGCCGGGACGTCGTGGTCCGCTTCTGCGCCAGTTTGTTTGGTGCCGACCGCAGGTTCGACCTCATCCCGACGCGAGCGAACGGTCAGCCGGCCTTCGGAGCCTACCTGCGACCCCCGGCCGGCATCCGCCACGGGACTGGCCTGTACGTGCTCACTCTCACCGGTGACCGGATCTGCGCGCTGACCCGCTTCGAGGCCAGCACGCTTTCGTGGTTCGGGCTTCCTCGATCGCTCCCGAGCCGATAGCGGGGCATGCGCTAGGCCCAGCCGCTCAGTTACCCGCCTGGCTTGCGCGCGACCAGGATGTCGCGCACGATCGCCTGGTCTACGCGGTGCTTGAACTGCAGGTATGGCGGCGACCCGACCGGCTCGAGGCCGGCCGAGGCCAGCACGGCGGCGGCTTCAGCCCGCGGCGCGACGAGCGTGTTCCACGCGATCCCGATGGCACCGCCGGGCCGCAGCAGCGTGGCCCAGGCCGGTACAGCGGCCGCCAGCAAGTCCTGTGGCCGGCGCGCCAGCCCGCTCGCCGCTGACCTGCTGCCGTGCTGGACGCCATACGGCGCGTCGGTCACCACCAGGTCGATGGTGGCCGGCCGGAAGAACTCATTAGCTCTCGCCGTGTCCGCGCATACGACGTCGAGTTCCTGCGCCCGGCCGGCCTTCTGTTCGTCCTTTGACGGTGCCAGGCTGACCCGGAGCCGGCGGCCCGCTGCCTTGCCCTCGCGCCGGACCGGCCCGTCGTAAGCGACCTTGTGCTTGATCCGCTTGCGTGTCAGCCATGTCTTGATGAACGCGCGGTAGGCGTCAAAGTCCTTACGGTCCTCATCGATGCCGGCCGCGTCGTAGCCGTACATGAGTGCCTGATTCAGCGTCGTTCCCCGCCCGCAGAGCGGGTCGAGAACGGTCAGCTTCCGGCTCAGCATGTGCGGCGCGAACGCCGACGCAAGCAGTGTCACGTTCAGCAGCAGCTTCGTGAACTGCTCGTTCGTCTTGCCCTGGTACTTCTGGATGGTGATGAGGTCATCGTCGTAGCGGTTCAGGCCGGTCAGCTCGACCGGCCTGAGCAGCTCGCCCGTCACCTCGAACAGCGCGTAAAGCGACGAGATATTAGCCAGGAACGCGCAGTCAGCAGGTCCCAGTCGGCCAGCCTCGAACTCCAGGTACGGCACGCCGCCGCGCCGGGCCACCTCGGCTGCCGACAGAGCTCCGCCGAGCACCGAGTCGCCGAATGCCGCAAGCTCGGCCGCGGTCAGGCTGGCCGCTGCCTCGGCGTAGACGCGATTAGCTGACGGCAGGATCAGCAGGGCGTACCGGGTCATGAGCTCCCTCCGGCTTTGCGTGACCAGTGCGGACGGGGCCGATGTTATTGCGCGGACGATCGGGGGCTTGCCGGTCTTGAGCATTCGTTCAGCTCGCTCTCAGCGTTCGGCCCTAAGGTCGGCGCCTATGACCGATAACACTCCGAATAAGGATGGGGCGGACGCCGGGTCCGGTTCCGCGCTCGTCGCCTTCGATTCCCCGGATGAGCAAGCCGGTCTTCCGGCAGAGCTCACCGAGATTAACGATCTTCCGGACGAGCTGACCGAGATCGACGACGATGACTCGGGCGGGGACGGCGTTCCGGGCACTGGCGCGCTGAGCGGCGGCTTCGGCTTCGCCGGCCTGGCCCTGGCGGTCGTCTCCCTTACGACGAACTGGACCAGCGGTGTCGTGGTCAGCCACGGCCAGTATGTCGAAGAAATCCATGCCCCGAGCTCTGGTCTGACGGGTCAGCAGCAGCTGAACATGTATGCAAACGGCTGGCACACCCAGGGCTGGTGGGCGCTCGTGTTCGCCGCCGCGGCGGTGCTGTGCGGCGCCGGTGCGCTGTTCGTGCCGAGGGTCTTGCGCGCCGACGGCACCCCGGGCTGGGCCAAGGCTGCCGCGACCAGCGCGATCATCGTGGGTCTGGTCGGGGCGCTCCTCGCGGTCCTCACCATTTCCGGGGTGTTCGGCGGGCACCTGACTGCCCCTGCGGGCGCGAGCTGAGCCGGGCTCCGCTCCTTACTGGCCCGCGTGAGAGCGCTTGACTCCGTACCTCGGTACGGCCGGTACCGTGCAGCCATGAGCGGGATGACGATCGGGAAGCTGGCCGCAGCCGAGGGCGTCGGTGTGGAGACCGTGCGGTTCTATCAGCGTCGTGGCCTGCTGCCGCAGCCTGAGCGGCGTGGCTCAGGCTACCGCGAGTACTCCGACGCCGACCGGGCGCGGCTGGTGTTCATCAGGCGCGCCCGGGCCCTCGGCTTCACGCTCGGCGAGATAGCTGAGTTGCTGGGTCCTGCTGAGTCGCAGTCGACGGCGGAGATCCAGACGGCAGCGCAGGCCAAGCTGGCCGCGATCGATGAGCAGGTAAGGGAGCTTGTGCAGCAGCGCTGCAGGCTCCGCCAGCTGATCCGGGTCTGCGAGCACGGAGACGGCAAGCAATGTGCTGCGCTCCAGTTGCCGGACTCAGTGGCGAGTTAAGCGAAGGTCCTGCAGGCATCGGGTAATCAGGAGGAAGTCGATGAGCAGTGCGCGAGTCGTGACCGACGACAGCTTCGAGGCCGAGGTGCTGGTCAGCCCGGCACCCGTCATCGTGGAGTTCTGGGCCGAATGGTGCGGGCCGTGCCGGATGGTGGCGCCGGTGCTTGAGGCGATCGCGGACGACTTCGCGGGCCGGGTTGACCTAGTCAAGATCAACTCAGACGAGAACCCGCTGACCGCCCGTCGCTACGGAGTGCTGCATGTGCCGACGATCTGCGTCTTCTCCGGCGGAGAGGTTGTCAGGCAGGTGATCGGAGCCAAGTCGAAAGCCGCTCTGCTCCGTGACTTCGCCGATGTTCTGCCACCGCTGGGCGAGTACGTTCCTTGATCGATGTGACGTGCGGGGGGCTATAGGCCCCGGGGATCAACATCGATCAAGGAACGTCCAATGAAGATCAGCGTCCGGTCATGGCGCGGACGCGCGCGGGCGGCTCGTGGCGCAGGACACCGGACGTGCGGTACAGGAACTCGGCGTACGTCTGCGGCACCGCGTTCGGTTTGAATACGTACTGCTCGGGCGCGAGCCTCAGCTCGGTGAGCTTGCGCTGGGCGTAGACCCAGTCAGTCAGGATGGCCAATAGGTTGCGGGTTAGCTTCCGGACGGAACGTGCTGCCTTGCTCATGGATCCAGCATCGCTGCGCGGGCAGGCCCATCGACAGTGGCAGCAGAGACAATGTAGCTAAACATCCTGCCAGTTGTGGGGCATAATGGATGCATGCTGACGAACGTAGCCGCCGTGGTACTCGACGGCTTCGAGCCTTTCGAACTCGGCGTGCTATGCGAGGTATTCGGGACTGACCGGACCGACGAGGGATTGCCGGGCTACGACTTCGCGGTCGTGTCCGGCGAGGACGGTCCGCTCCGGTCCGCTGCCGGATTTTCCCTGCAGACTGCGTTCGGCCTGGACCGGCTTGAGAAGGCTGACCTGATCGCCGTCCCGGCCACCAGCGATGCGCGCTATCTGCGCGGCGACTGGCCCGAGCCGCTGCTCAAGGCGTTGCGCCGCGCCGTCGACCGGAACGCCTGGGTGCTCAGTGTCTGCACCGGCGCGTTCGTGCTGGGCGCAGCGGGATTGCTCGATGGCCGCGGCTGCACGACGCACTGGCGCCATGCCGCGCGGCTTGCCCGGACGTACCCGGCAGCCAAGGTGGACCCGGCGGTGCTCTACGTCGAGGACGAGACGGTCATCACCAGCGCCGGGACCGCGGCCGGCATCGATGCGTGCCTGTACCTGGTCCGCAAGGAGCAGGGCAGCCGGGTCGCCAATGCCATAGCACGGCGGATGGTCGTTCCGCCGCACCGGGACGGCGGCCAGGCCCAGTACGTCGAGCGCCCGGTTGCCGAACCAGACTGCGACACCCTCGGCGAAGTCATCGAATGGATGCAGCACAACCTGAGCCGCGCCATCACGGTGGACGAGCTAGCCAGCCTGGCGGCGATGTCGTCGCGTACGTTCGCACGGCGCTTCGTCCAGGAGACCGGTACGACGCCTGGGCGGTGGCTCACAGGCCAGCGGGTCCTGCTGGCCCAGCAGCTGCTTGAGGAGACCGACGAGACCGTGGACGCGATAGCGGAACGAGCCGGGTTCGGGAACGCGGCCACGTTCCGCCATCACTTCCATGCCTGGCGCGCTACCACGCCGAACGCTTACCGTCGCGCGTTTCGCGAGTCAGTACCCGGACGGCAAGCCGTGCCCGCGCCCTCTGGCGGCCCGCGGCAGGGCCACCCAATTCCCGGCTAACGGGCCGGCGCTGCCGCGGATTCTGCCGTGGCTGCCATGCGCGCCCGGATCTTGCCGGGAACTAGTTCGCCGGCCGCGCGGGCGTTGTGCAACGCCGCGGCCCACCAGGCCAGATCGTCGAGCAGGACCTGCAGGCTGATCTCCGTTGCGGCGTCTGCTGGCTCGCCGTCCTCGGCGAAGGCCTTGTCGACGAACGGCAGCACCACGGTGCTGCGCAGTGGCGCGGCCTCCACCTCGACCGCGATCTGGTTGAGGTGCTCGATCGCCCGGATGCCTCCGCCGATGCCGCCGCTGTAGCCCACCATTGCCATCGGCTTGTTACGGAAGGCAAACGAGACGAACACGCTGTCGATGGCGTTCTTCAGCTCGCCAGGCACGCTGTGGTTGTACTCCGGCGTGACCACGAGGTAAGCGTCTGCCTCGGCGATCTTACGGTTCCACTGGCGAACGACCTGATCGGAGTATGACGGGTTACGGGGGTCGCCAATGCTGCCCATGTGCTCGCCGAACATCGGGAGCGTCCAGTCGCGGAGGTCAAGCACCTCTGCCTCGAATGCCTCGTGCAGCGCGGCCCGGCTGGTCACCCAGGGCACGACCTTGTCCGCCGCCCTTCCGGGCCGGGTGCTGCCGACGATTACCTGAAGCTTCATCTGATTCCTGTTCTCTGGAGCGGTCCGGCGCTACTGGCCGGCACCCTGCCTGACGAACTTGGCAACGACGCTGACGTGAGCCTTCCCGTTGATCATGCCAAGCTGATTCCAGCGCATGCCGAAGTCGGCCCGGTCGATCTTGGCGTCGGCAGTGATAGTGATCGCCTGGTCGGTTGCCTCGGTGATCCGGGCAGTCAGCGTCAGCGGCTGCGCTTGACCGGCGACGGTCAGCGTCCCGGTCGTAGCCACGCTGTCCGCGCCATGCCTGGCGGCTTGGGGCAGTTCGACCACGATCTTCGGGTGCTCGCCGGCGTTGAAGAAGTCCTTGGACCGCAGGTGCTCGTCGCGCTTCGCGTTCTTCGTGTCCAGCGATGCCGCGTCTATCTCGAGGCGGCCGCGTCCGGATCCGTCCGCCAGGATCTCCGCCGATCCGCTCAGCTTGGTGAAGGAACCGCGGACCGTGCCCATCCCCCAGAAGGTCTTGTGCGCGATCGAGACGGCTGAGCCGGCCGGATCCAGCTGAAAGCTTGCCGGGCCTGCGTACGCTGCCGCGGGCGCGCTGGCCTGGTTGCTGTTGGGAGTCGACATTGCTGTTAGCCCTTTGTTAGGTAATTCAACTTTGAACGATCACGTCGGTAATAGTACCCGCCTCGATAATCGTGTCAACAGACGTACCCGAGTACGCTGTGGGCATGAGCAGGGTCGGGGCCGAGGCTGACACGGTGCAGTTCCCGGAGGAAGCCGGTCATTGCGGCGGCGAGTGCTCCGGCGCACCGGACCTGGCCGGCTTGACCGGCGCGGAGGGCGCCGCGGCGCTGGTCGCGCAGACAGCGCGGTTCACCGCGAGCTTTCTGCGCTGGATGGAAACGCGCTCCTGCGGCGGGCTGAATTACGTACGACTCCAGCTGCTTCAGGCGCTGCACTGCGGCGGGCCCGCCATCATGCGGGATCTCGGTACCCAACTCGGCACGTCGCCGCGAAACATGACCGCGATCGTGGATGCACTCGAGGATGCCCGCCTCGTCGTACGCCGGCGGCACCCGACCGACCGGCGGGCAACGCTCATCGAGCTGTCGCCCGAGGGCGCTCGCGAGGCGGAGCAGGAACTCGGCCCGCGGATCGGCGCGATGTCAGAGATCTTCGCGGACCTGTCGCTCGCTGAGCGGCAGCAGTTCTCCTCCGTCCTCAGCAAGCTCAGCCGCGCGATCAAAGACCGCCAGGGCGGCTGCTAGCTGGCCTGTGCCGGTAGACGAAGAAGATCCGGTCCGACTCATCGCTGACCGGGCTTCCGTCCAGGCTGGCTTCCTCAAGCAGCTCAAACCTGCCCGCAAGCGCCGCGCGGATGTGCACCAGTGGCACGCCAAGCTCGTAGATGCACTCGTCATGCAGCCGGTAGAAATCGTCATGCTGCCGTTCGAAGATCCTGGTTCGCCAGAGTGACAGGTCCTGCGCGGCAGACCGCACTGTCATGACCACCACGTTCCCGTCGAACTCGTCGAGGTACGGGGGCGCGCCATCGAGGCGGTGCAGCCGGCCGGCCGTGTTCACGTCGAATATGAACAGGCCACCGTCCGCCAGGTGCTCGTGCACCGAACTGAACAGCGTCAGCCAGCCGGCAAACGACTGCACGTGATTCAGCGTGTCGAACATACAGATAATCACGTCGAACCGCTCCGGCAGGCTGAACGCGGTCATGTCCCCGAGTACGAGCCGCGCCCGCGGCGCGGTCTGCGCGGCGACCGCGAGCATCTCCGGCGACCGGTCGATCCCGGTGACGGCCAGCCCGGGCTCCAGACCCGCGAGCAGCGCCCCGGTACCGCAGCCAAGCTCCAGCAGTGACTGCGCGCCGGGCAGGTGCCTATCGATATAGGCCTGCAGCCGGCCGATCTCCTCGGACCGGTCGCCCATGATGCGGTCGTAGAACCGGGCGAAACGCGTGTAGTCGGTCACGTCGCCATCGTGCCCGATCCGCCCGGTAACACTGTGACTCAGGGCCGGCCCAGGGCCTGGTCGATGTCGGCGATCAGGTCGCCTGGCGGCTCGATCCCGGCCGAGAGCCGGATCAGCGAGTCCGGGGCGGTCTCGCCTGGCCACCGGCTCCGTCGTTCCCAGCTGGACTCGACCCCGCCGAAGCTGCTGGCTGGCAGGATCAGCCGCGCTGCCGCGACGACCGCGTCGGCGTCGGCAGCGGTGCCGTCCAGCTCGAATGACAGCAACGGGCCGAAGCCGCGCGGCATCTGCGCCCGGGCGACAGACAGCGTGCCTGGGTTGGTTCCGGGATAGTGCACGCTGCGCACCCGCGGATGGTCGGAAAGATGCTTCGCGAGCGTGAGCGCGGTCGCCGACTGGCGCTCGATGCGCAGCGGCAGCGTCTTCAGACCGCGGATCGCGAGCCAGCTTTCGGCCGGGCCGGCGATCCCGCCGCCGAGTGTCCGCCACTGGCGCAGGTCGCTGGCCAGCGCGGAATCGCGGGTCAGTACAGCGCCGAGTATCACGTCTGAGTGCCCGGAGGCGGATTTGGTCAGCGAGCACAGCGACGCTACCGCGCCGAAGTCAAGCGGGCGCTGCAGCAGGCCTGTCGCGACCGTGTTGTCCACAATCATCGGCGCGCCGGCCCCTGCGGCGAGGCGGCCGAGCGCGGCCAGGTCGGCGACTCGCAGCAGCGGATTGGTCGGCGTCTCCGCCCACAGCACGGCGCCGCGGGCCGGCGCGCAGAGCGCGCGTTCGACCGCTCCGAGGTCTTGCTGGTCGGCCAGCACGGGGACGGCGCCGTGCGGTCGCAGCCGGTCTGCCAGGGTCCTGGCGTTGTAGTAGCCGTCGTGCGCCAGCACGATTGCGTCCCGGCCGCGTGCCAGGGCGAGCATCAGCGCCATCGACGCGGCCTGGCCGGACGCGAACACAACCGCCTCGGCATCCTCGATCGCGCCCAGTGCCTGCTCTAGCGCCGACCACGTCGGATTACCGCCGCGGCCGTAGTCGCCGGCGCTCGGCTGGCCTGCCGAGACGAGGATGCTGGCAAGCACGGGCGGCTGCACTGCTGGCTCGCCTGCCTCGCGCCGCGTGCCCGCGTGGACGAGCTGGGCATCCGCAGATACCGCAGGGTCAGGTGCGTTTGCGCTCACTGATTCAGCCAATCCAGTCGTCGGCAAGCACGGCCCACCGCTCGTGGTCGCGCCACGCGCCGTCGACCATCAGGTACCGAGGCGAGAAGCCTTCACGCCGGAAGCCGAGCCGCTGCACTAGCCGCAGCGAAGGAAGATTATCCGGCTGGATGTTCGCCTCGAGCCGGTGCAGGCCCAGGCTGGTGAACGCGTCGGTAACGACTGCGCGCAGGCCCGCTGTCATGAGGCCGCGGCCTGCGTGCGAGGCGAATGCGGCGTAGCCCAGGTAACCGGAGCTGAGCGCGCCACGGACGATGTTGTTGATGTTCACATAGCCGACAAGAGCGCCGCACTCGGAGTGCCGGACCAGGTAACTGCCCTGGTCGTCGCGGGCGGCCCGGCTGAGGAACGCGACGAAACGCTCATCGCTGTCCGGGGCGGATACCCACGGGTTCTGCAGCGAGGCGCTCGCTCGGGCGGCCGCGATGAACTCCTCTGCATCCGCGGCTGAGGGGGCGGACAAGCTGACTGCTGGACTCATCCCGCAAGTCTGCCGTGGCCCGGTCACTGGATCAGCCGTCACTGCGTGAGCCGGGCAGTACTGACTCCAGCAGGGTCGAAGCCAACGGACAGTGCCTGCAGCGCCTGGTCCAAGTACACGGTGAGGTCGGCGTCGGCCCGTTCTGCCCAGCGGTCGTACGCGGATCGGCAAACCGCGAGCGTGGCGCGCCCGATCGCTAGCGGATAGAGGGACCCCGCGGGCTGGCCTAGCCGTCCGGCGGCAAACTCGCTGACGCTTCGCTCCCACGCGTCATAATGCTGGGCGGCGCTGGCCTGCAGGGCGGGCACAGAGCCGATCAGGTTCATCCTGGTGCGCAGTTCCGGTACGTCCTCGGCCCGGTACCGGTTGACTCCCACCACCGCCTGCCGGATCGCGTCCATCATCGGCACGTCCGCCGGGATGGCGCGCAGCGCTGCGCGCAGCGCCCGGACCTCGCCGTCGAAGGCGTGCCACAAAACGTCGGCCTTGGAGTCGAAGTACCGGAAGAACGTCCTCTTGCTCACTCCGGCGGCGGCGGCGATCCGCTCGACCGTGGTGTCGTCGAAGCCATCCTCAGTGAACATGCGCAGGGAAATGAGCTCAAGCTCGCGTGCGCTGGTACCGGGCGGGCGCCCTCTGCGCCCGGCTGGCGGGTGGTCGGCAACTCGCATCTGGCTTGCTGCCTCCGTAGTTGGCTGTACGGCCGGTCTTGATTTCGTCACCCGATGACGATTAACGTTACGCCTATTCGTCACGCGGTGCCGAAACTTCCAGACCAGTGAAACCGGGAGAAGGACATGCCAGACAGCGCTACCGAACTGCTCGAGCCGTCGGCCGAGGAGATCACCGACGAGGTCACTGCCACCGAAGCTGACGAGGTCATCGCGGCGGACCTGCTGGTCGAGGAAATCTCCATCGACGGCATGTGCGGTGTCTACTAACCGCGACACTGCCGTCAGTTCGCCAGCACGAGCCGCGACGTCGCAGGCCGCCCCAAGCCAGGCCGGCCCGGCAGAAACTGGAGCCTTCGATCTGGATGCGGCCTGGCGGCTGCATCCCCAGGTCTCAGTCCGGCCAGAACGTTTCGGCGCGCTGCTCTATCACTTCGGCACCCGGCGGCTGTCGTTCCTGAAGAGCCCTGAGCTGCTGACTGTCGTCAGATCACTGGACACGCAGCCAACCGCCCGTGCCGCCTGCGCTGGGGCTGGAATCGGGCCTGCTGAGCTGCCTGCCTACGCCAGGGCCCTGGCGACCCTTGCTGCAAGCCAGATGATCTGCGGGAGGACCGCTGCATGACCGTGACCACCGCGCCGCTCGTCGAGCAGTTCAGGTTCGGCCTGGACGCGCCGATCTGCCTCACCTGGGAGCTCACCTACGCCTGCAACTTGTCCTGCGTGCACTGCCTGTCCAGCTCGGGCCGGCGGGACCCGGCTGAGCTGAGCACCGCCGAGTGCAAGCGGGTTATCGATGAGCTTCAGCGGATGCAGGTGTTCTACGTCAACATCGGCGGCGGTGAGCCGACTGTCCGGCCCGACTTCTGGGAACTGGTGGACTACGCGACCGCGCACCACGTTGGGGTGAAGTTCTCCACTAACGGCCTGCGGATCACTCCGGAGGTAGCCAGGAAGCTGGCAGCCAGTGACTACATCGATGTGCAGATCTCCCTGGACGGTGCAACCGCCGAGGTCAACGACGCGGTGCGCGGCCAGGGCTCGTTTGACATGGCGATGCGAGCCATGCGGAACCTTGCCGCTGCCGGGTTCGCCGGCTTCAAGATTTCCGTGGTCATGACCCGGCACAACGTGTCCCAGCTTGACGCGTTCAAGGCCATCGCTGACTCGTTCGGCGCGCAATTGCGGATCACCAGGTTGCGGCCGTCCGGCCGCGGGGCCGATGTCTGGGACGAGTTGCACCCGGCCGCGGGCCAGCAGCGTGAGCTGTATGACTGGCTCGTCGCTCACGGCGAGAACGTGCTGACCGGGGACTCGTTCTTCCACCTGGCCGGATATGGCCAGGAGCTGCCCGGCTTGAACATGTGCGGCGCCGGGCGGGTGGTCTGCCTCATCGACCCTGTCGGCGACGTATACGCGTGCCCGTTCGCCATCCACGACGCGTTCCTTGCCGGGAACGTCCGCGACGCCGGCGGGTTCGCTGAGGTATGGCGGAACTCAGAGCTTTTCGCCGACCTGCGTCGTCCGCAGTCCGGCGGTGCCTGCACCTCCTGCTCGGCTTTCGATGCCTGCCAGGGCGGGTGCATGGCCGCCAAATTCTTCACCGGCCTGCCGCTTGACGGGCCGGATCCTGAATGCGTGCGCGGGTTCGGTGCGGAGGCTCGCGCAGCGGGTGACGCCGTGGCGGCGCCGCGCCCGGCCGGCGACCACTCGCACCGGCTCGGGCCCAGGCAAGGGCAGCCGTCGCGGGCCAGGCAGCCCGTGCCGGTGTCGATCGGGCCGCGCCCGCCGCAGCCGGTTGCAGAACGGGGCGGCGTGCCCGACCGCGCCTGCGACCAGAGTCCGCTGGCCGGATTTACCGGATTCACGCAGGCAGCTAAGCGGTAACGGCATGGCCGCAGCTCACCAGACAGGGCCGGCCCGCTCCACCGGGCCGACGGGCAGAACGAAATGAGGAGCACGACGTGCGGACGCGTAGCTCTCGTCACCGGAGCAGCACGCGGCATCGGTGCGGCGACGGTCCGGGCGCTGGCTGCTGGCGGATGGTCGGTACTTGCCGTGGACCGCGCCGAGGATGACGCGGCCATTCCGTACCGGCTCGCCACCAAGACCGAGCTAGACACCCTCGTCGCCGAGGCGGCTGGCCTAGCGGGCCGGGCTGACCGGATCGCTTCTTTCGTTGCCGACGTCCGGGATGCTGACGCGCTTGCTGCCGCGGTCGCGACCGCCGAGTCTGCCTGGGGCGGGCTCGATGCGGCTATCGCATGCGCGGGCGTCATTGCCGGGGGCGTGCCGCAGTGGGAGGTCCCGGCGGATCAAGAGCGAGCCGTGCTCGATATCGACCTCGGCGGCGTCCTGAACCTCGCCAGGACGGCAGTGCCTGCACTGCTGCGCCGGCCCGAGCCGCGCAGTGGCAGGTTCCTCGCGGTGGCATCGGCTGCCGCAACCCGCGGGCTGCCGATGCTGGCGGCCTACTGCGCCGCGAAGGCAGGTGTGGCCGGCCTGATCCGTTCCCTGGCTGTCGAGCTTGGCCGCACCGGCGTGACAGCGAACGCCGTCAGCCCTGGCTCCACCGACACGCCGATCCTGGCGGCCAGCGCTCAGCTCTACGATCTGGCCAGCCCGCAGGACTTCGCGGCTAATCAGCCGGCCGGCCGGCTCCTGTCGCCGGCCGAGATCGCCGCAGTGCTCGCGTTCCTGGCCGGACCCGGCAGCAGCGGCATGACCGGAGCCGTCGTTCCGGTGGATGGCGGCCTGGCGTTGTGAGACCAGCGATTGCGGCATGCGGCGGCGAGCGCGCGGCCGGCCCGCCTGCGGCCCCGGGAGGCAACGCAGGGGGAAGCCTGCCTGCGCTGCCACTGGGCCTGAGAATCGAGCTTGACCAGGATACGAAGCGGCTGGGCGACGGCTCGCTGTTCGGTGGCTCACCTGCCAGGGTGATGCGCCTGACCCCGGCGGGAACGGCCGCGCTCGCCGAACTGCAGGCAGGACCGGTGCGCTCAGCGGCAGCCGGCCAGCTTGCGCGGCGGCTCACCGACGCGGGACTAGCGCACCCGGTATTTGCAGACACCGCGGTTGCGGACACGGGGTCTGCTGAAACGGGGCCGGGCGAGACAGGCGCCTCGGCCTGCTCCGGACAACAGAACGGTGATCAGCACGACACTGGAACTGTGACGGTGATCATTCCGGTACGGGACCGGGCCGCCATGCTCGAGCGTTGTCTGGCCGCAGCCGGTAACCGGTACCCGGTGATCGTGATCGATGACGGCTCGGCTGATCCGGGTGCCATCGCGGCAGTCGCTGCCCGGCACGGCGCAGAGCTCCGGCGGCGGGCGGCTAACGGCGGTCCCGCCGCAGCTCGCAACACTGGGCTGACGGGGATAGGTACGGACCTGGTCGCGTTCCTGGACAGCGACTGCGCGCCGCCGTCCGGCTGGGTCGCCAGCCTGGCGCTGCACTTCGCCGACCCGCTGGTAGGCGCCGTCGCGCCGCGGATCGTCCCGATCAGTGGTGCGGCCTCGCGCGAGGCAGGCAGGCGGCCGGCCGCCGCCAGGTACGTAGCAGCGTGCGGAAGCCTCGATCTCGGCCCGCGCGCGGCCAGGGTGCTGCCGAACAGCCGCGTCGCCTATGTACCGACAGCCGCGCTAGTCGTGCGCTGCAGCGCGCTGGACAGTCTCGCGGCCGGACTGCCTCCCTTCGACCCTGCGCTGCGCTACGGCGAGGATGTCGATTTGATCTGGCGGTTGCACGAAGCGGGCTGGCGAATCAGGTACGAGCCTTCCGTGCAGGTGGCGCACGACGACCCGGCCAGCTGGGCAGGCCTGCTGGAGCGACGCTTCCGGTACGGCACCTCGGCAGCTCCGTTGGCGCGCCGGCACCCGGCCAACCTGGCTCCGCTGGTCCTGCACCCGTGGCCTGCCGTTACCGTCGCCGCCTTGCTGGCGCGCCGTCCGGCTGCCGCGGCGACGGGTCTGGCCGGAGCCTGGTTCAACCTGACAACGGTGCTCCGCCGGGCAGGCGTTCCGGCTGACGGCACCCCTGCGGCGACGGTCACTGCCGTAAGGCAGACGTGGCTGGGCGTCGGACGGTATGCCACCCAGTTCGGGGTTGCTGCGATCGCGCTCGCACTGGCGAGGCCGGGCGGGAAGTCACCTGGCCGACGCTGGGGTCGCCGGGCGGCCGCAGCATCCTTGCTCCTCGGCCCGGCGCTTAACACGTACGCCGAATGCAAGCCGGAACTGGACCCGGTCCGGTTCACGCTCGCGCGGATAGCCGACGACATCTGTTACGGAACCGGTGTCTGGGCTGGCTGCCTCCGGGAGCGAACCCTGGTGCCGGTCAGGCCCGTGGTTTCCTGGCGGCCGCTCCGGCTCAGCGGGCGCCGCAGCGACGGAGAGGACTGAAGCCACATGGGAAACGCCTGGTTTGAGTCAGTCGCCGAGGCCAAGCAGCGTGCCCGCAAGCGACTGCCCGCCTCGGTTTATGCTGCGCTGCTGGCGGGCGCCGAACGGGGCCAGACGCTAGAAGACAACGTCCGTGCGTTCTCGGAACTGAGTTTCGCGCCGCATGTGGCCGGGAATCCAGCACAGCGCGACCTGGCGACTACGGTGCTGGGCCAGCCCGTCTCGCTCCCCGTGGTCATCTCGCCGACCGGTGTCCAGGCGGTGCATCCCGACGGCGAAGTGGCCGTGGCGCGCGCGGCAGCGGCGCGCGGCACTGCGATGGGACTGAGCTCGTTTGCCAGCAAGCCCGTGGAAGACGTGGTCGGGGCGAACCCGAAGACCTTCTTCCAGATCTACTGGTGCGGCAGCCGGGAGGCGATCCTGGCCCGGCTAGAGCGGGCCAGGCAGGCAGGCGCGGCCGGTCTGATACTCACTGCGGACTGGTCCTTCTCGCATTCCCGTGACTGGGGCAGCCCGAAGATCCCGGACCGGATGGACCTGCGGACGATCCTCCAGCACGCTCCCGAGGCGGTGATCAGACCGCGCTGGCTGACCATGTACGCCAGGACAGGGCGGCCGCCGCAGCTGACCGTGCCCAATATGGCGCTGCCGGGCACCGAGCCGCCTACCTTCTTCGGCGCATACGGGGAGTGGCTACAGACACCACCGCCGACCTGGGACGACGTCGCCTGGCTGCGCGAGCAGTGGGGCGGCGCATTCATGCTCAAGGGAGTGTCCAGGATCGATGACGCCAAGCGCGCGGTAGACGCCGGCGTCAGCGCGATCTCGGTCTCCAACCACGGTGGCAACAACCTCGACGGCACCCCCGCCACCATCCGCGTCCTGGCCGCGGTGGCGGACGCGGTCGGCAGCCAGGCTGAGGTCCTGCTGGACGGCGGCATCCGGCGAGGCAGCGACGTGGTGAAGGCGCTCGCTCTCGGCGCTCGCGCCGTCATGGTCGGCCGGGCGTATTTGTGGGGGCTGGCAGCGAACGGGCAGGCGGGTGTGGAAAATGTCCTGGACATTCTGAGGAACGGCTTGGATTCCACCTTGCTCGCCCTCGGCAAGTCCTCGGTGCACGACCTCACCAGGGAAGACGTGATCGTTCCGCCGGGATTCTTGCGCAGCCTCGGCGGCTAGCCGGGGCTCGCGGCGCCCCGGCCATGACACCTGTCACGCCGAGATCGTGACGGCCGGTTTATTAATGAGTTGCCTGCGGCTGGGAGCATGTGAGCATGACGGTAACCAACACCGATCCCCGGGCATCGTCGGCTAGCGGCTCGCCGCTAGCCGTCAATCTGACCGGGGTCAGCAAGCACTTCGGGCACGTTCAGGCGGTCAGGAACGTCGACCTCCAGCTGCGGTCCGGTGAGATCGTCGCGATACTGGGGCCCAACGGCGCGGGCAAGACCTCGACGATCGACATCATCCTCGGGCTGTCGCAGCCGAGTTCCGGGACTGTCTCGGTGTACGGAATGCACCCGCGCCATGCCATTTCTCGTGGCCTGGTTTCGGCCGTGATGCAGACCGGTGGTCTGCTGAAGGATCTGACCGTCCGGGAAACCGTCGAGTACACGGCCAGCCTTTTCGCGCTCAGCCAGCCCGTTCGCGAGGTGCTCAGCAGCGCCGGGATTACCGAGATAGCTGACCGCCGGGTCGGCAAGTGCTCAGGCGGCGAGCAGCAACGGCTCCGGTTCGCGCTGGCGCTGCTTTGTAATCCGGAGCTGCTGGTGCTCGACGAGCCGACCAGCGGCATGGACGTCGAGGGGCGGCGGACCTTCTGGTCAGCGATCCGTAAGGACGCCGAACAGGGCCGGACGGTTCTGTTCGCCACGCACTATCTGGAAGAGGCCGACGCTTACGCCGACCGCATTGTGCTGCTCCGGCACGGAGTCATCGTTGCTGACGGCACGGCAGCCGAGATCAAGTCGATGGCAGCGGGCCGCACTGTGCGCGCGACGCTGCCCGGAGCGACCGAGGCGATGCTGACCGGCGTTCCCGGCGCCGACAGCGTCGAAATTCGCGGCGAGACGGTACTTCTGCACTCCAACGACAGTGATGCGGTCGCCCGGTACTTGCTAACTCAGACGGCGGCGAAGGACCTGGAGATCACCGCCCGCGGCATCGAGGACGCCTTCCTCGCGCTGACCGGCGACGACACACCCGCAAGCACAGGAGCAATCTGATGAGCAGCGCGCCATCGACCATCGCACCGGACCTGAGCGGCCGGCGCGTACCGCCGCTCGGCGGCTTCAATTTGACCGCGCTGAAGCTCGAGATCCGGCGGCTGACCCGAAACCGCCGCACCGTCATCATCGCCATCGTGGTGCCGGTCGTGTTCTTCCTGCTCTTCGGGTTCAACAAGGGCTACGACGCTCAGCCGGCCGCGCCCGGCGCGCACGGCAATGGTTCCGCGTTCGTGATGATCAGCCTGGCGCTGTACGGTGCCGTGGTCGCTACCACGTTCAGTGGCGCGATGGTGTCCATCGAGCGAGCGCAGGGCTGGAGCAGGCAGTTGCGGCTGACCCCGCTGTCGCCGGTTGCTTATGTCATCATCAAGATCTTTACAGCGCTGGCACTCGGCGCGTGCTCTGTCGCCGCGGTCTACATAGCGGGCAGCGTCTCGAACAAGCCCCTTATGTCGGTAGGACTGTGGATCGGCACCGGGTTTTCGGTCTGGATTGGCTCGCTGTTGTTCGCGGCGTTCGGGTTGTTCCTCGGCTACCTGTTGCCGGCTGAGAACGTCATGCAGCTCATCGGGCTCATACTCGCCTTGTTGTCCTTCGCAGGCGGACTGTTCATTCCGGTCACCAGCTACGCACAGGGCGTGCAGGATATCGCCAAGTGGACTCCGCTCTATGGACTCAACCAGCTCGTGCACACACCACTGCTCGGCAACGGAGTCGACTGGACCTGGGTGGTCAACGTCATCGCCTGGCTGATCATTTTCGGCAGCGGTGCTGTCTGGCGGATGCGTAAGGACACGGCCAGGGTCTGAGCCGCGCATCAGGCGGCTGCCTCGACAACGCATTCGGGATCTAGCAGTATCGTCTGGTCTGCCGGGCGGACCGGGCCACTGCGAGGACTGGACGGTCATGAAGCTGGACAATGAGTTCACCGTCGGCGTGCCGATCGAGCAGGCCTGGGCGGTGCTGACCGACCTTGAGCTGATCGCGCCCTGCATGCCCGGCGCTCAGCTGACGGGTGTGACCGACGGCGTCTATTCCGGCAAGGTCAAGATCAAGGTTGGCCCGGTCACCGCCGAGTACGCGGGCACGGCGCAGTTCTCGGTGAAAGACGACATGGCGTACCGCGCGGTGATCGACGCGCGGGGCCGGGACTCGCGGGGTAACGGCAATGCCATGGCGGTGATCTCGGCACAACTGCAGCCGGCCGACGGAAGCACCATGGTTAGCGTCAGCACCGATCTGACGATCGCGGGCCGAATCGCTCAGTTCGGCAGCGGAATGATCAAGGAAGTGTCAGCGAAGCTGCTTGGCCAGTTCGTCACGTGCCTGGAGGGCAAGCTCAGCGCCGGTGCTGTCAGCCAGGCGGTGGTCGGGACGGGCACCACCGGGGCGGGCACGGCGAGTGCAGCTAACACGGCGGGTACGGCCAGCACAGCTATCCCGGCGAGAACCAGCAACAACGGGAACGGAACCGACCCGGCCGCGGGCGCTGTGACCGCGCCAGCCGCCGGCGTTACCGGCCAGGCCGCCGCCAGCGCGGCAGTTGCCGCCGCCGCGGTTCCGGGCGCCACCGCTGCCGCGGTTCCCGCGCCGGGCTCCCGGGCAGGTACTGCCTCCCTGATTGCCGGGGATCCGGAACCGGCAGCGCTGGACCTGATGAACGTCGCCGGCCGGGCCATTGTGAAGCGGGTGGTGCCGTTGATCGCTGGCGTCATCGTGCTGGCTGTCATTATCTACCTGATTGTCCGTTAGAGGCGCACCCATTCACTGCATATCCGCGCTCGGTCAGGCACTTAGCATCCTTTCGAGCGTTTTCGCGTTACTATATCGGATGGTATGCCCGGTCTGTGACAGCAGGAATCGATGCTAAGTCTCGGGTCGCGGCATTTCAACGAATTGCTCGCATGCCGCGTCTTAGTCATGACCGTGCCGAGCGGCACCGGCTGTGAGGCCCGCCGAGGGGAGCCATGCCGAAGCCAGTCGAAGGAAACCAGCGATACGTGGCCGGGCTGGACGGGCTACGCGCGCTGGCCGTACTGGCGGTCATCGCCTACCACGTCAACTTCGGCTGGGCGCAGGGCGGGTTACTGGGCGTCGGCATCTTTTTCACGCTAAGCGGCTATCTCATAACCGACCTGTTGCTAGCTCAGCAGGCGGCCACCGGCCGGATGCAGCTGATGCGCTTCTGGCAACGCCGAGCTCGCAGGCTGCTGCCGGCATTGTTCGTCATGCTCGTAGTCGTCACTACCTGGGTCGCGCTGCTGCAGCGCGATCAACTGCCCGCGCTGCGCGGTGCAGTGGCGGCTGCCGCTGGTTACGTCAGCAACTGGTGGCTGATTGCGCAGAACTCCTCGTACTTCGCCAGGTTCGCGCCGCCTACCCCGCTCGGCCACTTGTGGTCGCTGGCAGTGGAGGAGCAGTTCTACCTAATCTGGCCGTGGCTGATCCTGGCGGTCTGGTACCTGACTCGCCGCCTGGGTCATCAGCAACGGCGGCGCTGGCTGGCCGGCGGGACAGTCGCCCTCGCGGCGGCATCGGCCGCGGAGATGATTGCTCTTTATCATCCCGGTTATGACCCGACTCGCGTCTACGACGGCACTGATACTCGCGCATTCGCCCTGCTGATCGGGGCGGCGCTGGCATTCGTTCGGCCTAGCCGCGAGATGCCGAAGGCGGCGAACCGCCGGGACAGGCGGCTTCTCGACGGCGCGGGCGCTGCCGGGCTGATCATCATCGCGGTTTTGATCTGGCGGACGAACCAGTACTCGCCGTTCTTGTACCGGGGCGGCCTAGTGTTGCTTTCGGTCGCCACCGCTGCCGTGGTACTCGCGGTCGTGTCCCCGCCTAGCCGGCTCGGCAAGCTCCTCAGCTGGCGACCGCTGCAGTGGCTTGGCGTCCGGTCCTACGGCATCTACCTCTGGCATTATCCGATCATCGTGCTGACCAGCCCGGCAGGCAGCACCGAGACCCTGCTCCGGGCCAGTCTGCAGGTCGGCGCGAGTATCGCAGTCGCGGCCCTGTCCTGGCACCTGATCGAAGAGCCGATCCGGCATGGCGCGATCGGGCGGTGGGTCACTGACCTGCGCTCAGGGGCGTGGCGCGCGTCTCGCCGTCACTGGGCAGCCCTGAGCCTCGCGTCCTTTGTGCTGGTGGTTGCCATCTCGGCACTAGTGGGCGCAGTGCCAGCGGCATCCGCCGGGTCAGCCGTCACGGCAACCGGCAGTTCACTCTCCGGCATGTCCGCGACCGGCCCTGCCGGCGCGCCAACCGGCGGCCCTGGCCGCAGTAAAGTCGCAGCGGCTGGCGCTTCTGTCGCGGCGTCCAACCGGGCGTTCCCGCTGAAAACGTCGTGCACGTCGGTCGTGCACTTTGGCGACTCGACTTCTGATGGCCTGGTATCAGCGGACTACCTGCCGGATCCTGCGCAGCGCATCAAGGCCCAGTACGCCGACGTCGGCGTCAGGAGAAGTCAATTCGAGATCCGGGGCGGCACCTCGATCGTCGAGACGATCCTGAACGAGCCGAACGCATACACCGTGGCGCGGAACCTGGTGCGCCACGGCTATCGCGGTTGCTGGGTGCTGGCGCTCGGCACCAACGACACCGCGGACGTGGCGGTCGGCTCGAACGTCGGTATCGCGGCCCGGATCGCGCGGATGATGTCCGTCATTCGCAGCGAACCGGCCCTCTGGGTCAACGTGAAGTCTCAGCTCAGCACTGGCCCGTACGCCGAGAAGAACATGGAGGCCTGGAACCGCGCATTGCTACGGGCCTGCTCGCGGTACCCGAACATGAGGGTCTTTGACTGGGCGGCGCTGGTCAAGCGCCAGTGGTTTATCCCGGACGGGATCCACTACACCTCTGCCGGGTATGTTCAGCGGTCCCGGCTGATTGCGCAGGCGCTCGCCTTGGCCTTCCCGCGGGCCGGTTCGGTGCAGCGGCTGCCGAGTCTGGCCCAGCGACTGCTGGCAGCGCAAGAACGCGCCAGTTGCCTGGTCAGCTAGCCCAATCGCGTGGCACAGCTCAGTCAACGCGGCAGGATGTCGGCGAGGTCGAACTTCACCGGTTCCTCGAGCTGGCCGAATCCGCACGAGCGGGGATCGCGGTCGTCGCGCCACCTGACCCATTGCGCCGTGTGCCGGAACCTCGTGCCTTCCATGTGCTCGTAGCGGACTTCAGCCACGCGCTCGGGCCGGAGCGGTACGAAAGACAGGTCTTTGCCGGCATTCCACCTGCTGCCCTCGGCCTCGCGCGGGTGCCGGACGTGGTCCTGCTGAAATTCACCGGCCCAGTTCCAGGGATGCCCTTCGAAACTGGTGACCAACGGCTGGACTTCGGCGAACAACTCGCGGCGCCTGGCCATCGGGAACGCGCCGACCACACCGACGCTGGCCAGGCGCCCCGCGTCGTCATACAGTCCGAGCAGGAGCGAGCCGATTGCGTCGGGGCCACTCTTGTGGAGCCGGTAGCCCGCTACGACGCAGTCCGCGGTCCGCTCGTGCTTGATCTTGAACATCACCCGCTTGTCCGGTTCGTAGCGCCCGTTGAGCGGCTTAGCCACTACGCCGTCCAGGCCTGCACCCTCGAACTGGCTGAACCAGCCGGTCGCTACTGCCTTGTCCCTGGTCGCTGGTGTCACGTAGACAGGCGGCGCCACATCTCCCAGGGCTTGCGAGAGCATGGACCTTCGCTGCTCGAACGGCAGCCCGGTACAGTCGTCGTCGCCGAGCGCGAGCAGGTCGAACGCCACGAACGCGGCCGGCGTCTGCCGAGCCAGCAGCCGAACCCGGCTGTCGGCCGGATGGATCCGCTGTAGCAGCGCCTCGAAGTCGAGCTTGCGGCCGTCGGCATCCGGGATGACGATCTCGCCGTCGATCACGCAACGATCCGGGAAGTTCGCCAGCACCGCATCGACGACCTCGGGGAAGTACCTGGTCATCGGTCGCTCATTTCGGCTGCCGATCTCCACTTCCGCGCCGTCGCGGAAGATCACGGAGCGAAAGCCGTCCCACTTCGGCTCATAGCTCAGCGCGCCGTCCGGGATGTCTTTCACCGACTTGGCGAGCATCGGAGCGACAGGGGGCATCACTGGCAGATCCATTGCCCCATCATGGCCGATGCCGGCTGCCGGCCTGCGCTTGACGCCGGGATTCCGTGACGCCGGGCCAACACATCTGACGCCGGTCCTCCGGTGCTAACGCGGCCCGGCCGTTGACTAAGAGCTATCTAAGATCTAGCATAGTGATATCAGTTTTTCTGGCAAAGACGCCGGAAGGAGACGTCCAATGTTCACCATCCAGACCCTTATCGCGATCGCCGTTGCGGTCGGCGTCGCCGTCGCCTGGACGACCGCACTCGTGGTTGCCGGCACCATCTGGCAGCGCAACCAGGCACGTGCCGCCAACGCACCTCGCAACGTCAGGATCCCGGCCCCGGCTGACGACGCACAGGAACTCGTCCTGCACTAACAGCGGGGCACCTCACTAGCGACCAGAGGGACGACGCCAAGTGGCGCCGTCCCTCTCGATTTGCCGCGCTCTTCTCGCTCGATCCACCGGCGATCGTGCTGACCGGCCGCGGCGATGCGGACACGCCTGTTATGCCAGGACGGACCGCATGCCTCCCGTTCCCGACGGTTCCGCCGCGAGCTCGAGCACCAGCGCTGATTGCAGTCCGTCCAGGCTCCTGTTGACCGCTACCCTGTGCTAGGTGGTGCTGGGATCAGGGCTCGCTCACCTAGGCGGCTATCCGTTTGAGGTGCGTTACAGCGAGGGTGCGCTGGTGCGTGCGCGTGCTGCCGCCGACATCGCCGCGAGCGCCTACGGGTACTTCAGCTGCCTGTTTTCAGGAGTCGAGCCGGACATCGCTGTCATCGTGGCCGACCAGGCGGGCTGGGAGAGCAGGCAGCCATACGGGCTGCCGTTCTTTAACGATGACGATGGTCAGATCCGCCCCGGCATCGTGGTGATGCCCGCGGGAAGCGGAGATTTCTGGATCGGGATCGGGAATGACATTCGCGACGCGTCGCCGCGCGGTTTTACGCGATTGCTTGCGGCTTACCCCGACGGCGCAGGTGGCCTGGACCTGCAGCCGTTCTTTGACCTTGTCACCATCCATGAGCTCGGCCACGCCTTCGAAGTACTGGGGGATCTCAGGTTGCCGGCCTTCTGGCTTGGCGAGATTTTCGCCAACCTGGCCCTTCACGCCTTCGTTGCAACGAGGCAGCCGGAGAGTCTGAACACGCTTGAGGTGCTTCCCGCAGTGGGCGCGCAGAGCCGCCGCCTGGGCGCTCGGATGCGCGCCGAGGGTTACAGCACGCTAGAGGAGCTCGAAGCCCACTACACGGGCGGTGATCAGCCGATGAGCGCGCTGAACTACGTCTGGTACCAACACCGGTGGCTGCGTCTCGCAGCTCGGATGTTCAGCGCTGACGGTGAGGACGGACTGGTCCGTTTCTGGGACTTCTTTCACGGCACTGATCGCTTCAGTTCCGGCAAGGTCACCGCGGCGTCCCTGGCCCCTGTACTAAGAACCGAGGTGAGCCAGACACTCGGCCGGGCAATCCAGAACTGGCGGTAGATCGCTTGACGCTGCCCGCGTTGATCCGATCGCTTGTGCCGTCGGCCGGAGATGACTTTCGATTAATCGTATCCTTGTTTCGTAACAGTGATCCGATACATTATGCTTGTCGCTACCTGGCTATGCCGGGTCTGGGGTCGCGTCCCGGCGCCGCGGCCGAGCGGATCGCGGCGTGCTGCCGGGCGTGTCCCGCGACAGCCGCGGGACTGCTTGCCCGAGGCGGAGGTCACTAATGGGAGCCCTGGTCACCTATCGGATGCATGGTTCGGTCGCGACGATCACATTGGACGACGGCAGGGTGAACGTGCTGTCCCTGCCAATGCTTACCGAGCTCGGCGCCGCCCTCGACCGCGCCGCGGCTGACCGGGCGGTGGTTGTGCTGACCGGTCGCGACGGGGTGTTCTCGGCGGGTTTCGACCTGCCAGTCCTGCGGGCCGGCGGTGCGGAAGCAGCCGACCTGCTCCGTGCCGGATTCGACCTGGCAGCGCGGCTGCTGGCGTTCCCGACCCCGGTCCTGGTCGCCTGCACTGGCCACGCCGTGGCGATGGGGGTGTTCTTGGTACTGTCCGGCGACTACCGCATCGGGGCCAGCGGCCCTTACAAGCTGACGGCCAACGAGGTCGCCATCGGCATCACCATGCCGCGGGCGGCTATGGAGATCTGCCGCCAGCGCCTGACCCCGGCTTGCTTCAACCGGGCAGTCGTCATCGCCGAGGTGTTCCGGCCTGAGGACGCAGTCGCCGCGGGTTTCCTGGACCGGTTGGTACCGGCCGGGGAGCTAGCCGAGACCGCCGCGAGAGCCGGCGCCGACCTGGCCAAGCTCGACCTGGATGCGCACGCAGCCACTAAGCTGCGGGCGCGGCGGCTGCCGGGAACGGCGTTGCGGGAAGCTATCGAGGCCGACGACGCGGAATTCCGGGCACGGTTGGCGGTGCAGCCTGCAGGCTGAGCCAGGCGGGTGCCCCGGAGAAGCTAGTAGCGCACGGAGGATTCGGCGGTGCCCAGAGCTAAACAGCGGACCGGGCAGTTGCGCGAGCACATCGTGCAGGTGGCGGTTGCGATGCTGGCCGCTGACGGCGTCGAGGGCTTCACCACCCGGAAGGTCGCCGACCAGGCACAGACGTCGCCGCCCGCCGTCTACGAGCTCTTCGGCGACAAAGCCGGCCTGGTCCGGGAGGTTTTCTTCGAGGGCTTCCGTCTCCTCGGGGACTGTTTCTCCAGGCTCCGGGAGTCGGATGATCCGCGCACGGACCTGATCCGCGCGGTCCGGGTGTTCCGGATCTTCGTCCGGGAGAACCCGGTGCTGGCACAGGTTATGTTCTCCCGGCCGTTCGCCGATTTCGATCCTGGCGCGGCCGAACTACGGGCCGGCGCGGTCACCCGCGAGTTCATCGTGCACCGGGTCCGCCGCTGCATCGACGCCGGGATCATCGACGGCGACGAGACCGACATCGCCCACGGGCTCCTCGCCCTGGCCCAGGGCCTGGCTATGCAGGAGGCCGCGGGGTGGCTCGGCTCTTCCAGGACATCGGTGAACCGCCGCTGGGATCTGGCCGTTCACGCCCTGCTCGCCGGCCTCGGCGGGGCAGCCCCGGCTACTGGAACCGGCCGGGAACCACGTATCGGCTCTTAACCGGAGCCCGGATCAGGTCACCCGGCTGCGCGCGGGCTGACGAGGCCAGCCTGGTAGGCGAAGACCACGAGTTGCGCCCGGTCTCGAGCGCCGAGCTTGATCATCGCCCGGCTGACATGGGTCTTGGCGGTGGCGGGGCTGAGCACCATGGCCGCGGCGATCTCGTCGTTGGACATGCCGTGCGCCACCAGGGCCACCACCTCGCGTTCCCTGTTGGTGAGGATTTCCATCCCCGCCGCAGCAACCGCGTCCTGCGGCCGCGCGACGAACTCGCTAATCAGGCGGCGGGTCACCGCCGGGGATAGCAGCGCGTCCCCCCGCATGACGACCCGAAGGCCCTGCAGCAGCTCGCCCGGCGGGTCGTCTTTCAGCAGGAATCCGCTTGCGCCGGCCCGCAGCGCGCGGAAGATGTACTCGTCGAGCCCGAAGTTGGTGAGGATCACCACGCGCACGCTGTGCAGCCGCTCGTCCGCGACGATCTGCCGGGTGGCTTCGAGGCCGTCGAGCACCGGCATCTGAATATCGACAAGTGCGATGTCCGGGCGGTGCTCGGCTGCAAGCGTCACCGCCTCCCGCCCGTCGGCGGCCTCGGCGACCACCTCGATATCGTCTTCCGCTTCGAGTAGTGACCGGATACCGCTGCGGATCAGGGCTTGATCGTCGGCCAGCAGGATCCTGATCACGACGGTTCCGGCACTGGGAGCTCTGCGTGCACCAGGAAGCCGCCACCGTCCCGCGGCCCGGCCTGGAGACGGCCGCCGAGCGCGGACACCCGTTCCCGCATGCCGATAAGACCCAGCCCCGGGCCTGACGGCCGGGTCTTCGCGCCGGTGGCTATGCCCTTGCCGTCGTCATCGACCTGGACCGAGATCGTTTGCGGCGTGTAGTGGAGGCGAACCGACGCGCGCGCATGGCCGGCGTGACGGCTCACGTTGGTGAGCGATTCCTGCACGATCCGGTAGGCAGCCTGGTCCACTTCGGGCGGAAGCGGCCGCGACGAGCCGGATACGGTCACCGTGACGGGAAGGCCGGCTGCCTGTGCGCGTGCCACCAGGCTGTCCAGCTGGCTGAGCCCGCTGCCGTCGCCGTTCTCGTCGCTGCGCAGCACGCCGAGTGTCGCGCGCAGTTCCCGTGCGGCGTCCGCGCCGGCCTCTTCGATCGCCAGCAGCGCCGGCGGCACGTTTTCGCCGCGCTTGTGTGCCAGGTGCACTGCAACGCCGGCCTGAACCTGGATCACCGAGATGCTGTGGGTCAGGGAATCGTGCAGCTCACGGGCGATCCGCAGACGCTCCTCCATCGCTCTGCGCCGAGCGGTTTCGTCCCTTGTCCGCTCCGCCTCGTCCGCGCGCTGCTCGGCTTCGCGAACGTGCAACTGCCACATGCGGAACGTGACGGCCATGACGGCCGCCGAGATCAGCCATCCGGCCGCGTAGAACCCGCGTCGGTCGCGATCGGTGCGCATTGGTTGAGCCTACGCGTCCCGCGCGAAACCGCATCCGCCCGTGGTAGCTATTGCCGGCTACTCCCTGCGCGGTACACCGCTGCCCAGCGGCATCCCTGCTGACCAGGGAAAAGTTACTTCCTGCGCCTGACGACGGCGGGACGCGCGGCCGCCAGGCTCGGTGTCATGGCAACAACGACGCTTTCCGCAGCTCGCAAAGTCAGTACCGGCCGCCACCTTGGCCTGGCACTGCTAGTCATCGCGACAGCCCAGCTGATGGTGGTGCTTGACGCGACCATCGTTACTGTCGCGCTGCCGCACATACAGCTCGGACTCGGGTTCTCCGGCAGCGGCCTGGAGTGGGTGGTCAACGCATACGTCCTGACGCTCGGCGGGCTGCTGCTGCTCGGCGGCCGCGCGGGTGACTTGTTCGGCCGCCGCCGGATGTTCATCACTGGCCTGCTGGTGTTCTCGGCCGCGTCCCTGGCCGGCGGGCTCGCCACCACGCAGGCATGGCTGCTGGCAGCTCGCGCAGTGCAAGGCGCCGGGGGCGCGGTCGTCGCGCCCACGGCGCTGTCCTTGGTCGCCACGACCTTCCCCGAAGGCCGGGCCCGCAATCGCGCGATGGGCGTGTACGCCGCGATGAGCGTGGCCGGCGGAGTGATCGGGCTGGTCGTCGGAGGACTGCTCGTCACGTACGCGTCGTGGCGGTGGGTGCTGTTCGTCAACGTTCCGCTCGGCATCGCAGCCGCGTTCGCCGCTCTAGTTGTGCTGTCCGGGGTGACTCCCCGCCCTGGCCGGTTCGATGTGCTAGGCGCCGTCACTGGCACAGCGGGAATGGCCGCGCTCGTTTACGGCTTGTCGGAGGCCGACAACGGCACATCCCACTGGGGCGCCACCAACGTGGTGGCAGCGCTTGCGGGCGGCGTGGTCCTGCTCGCGGCATTCGCGGTCATCCAGGCCCGCAGCAAGGATGGGCTGCTGCCGGTGCGCTTGCTGCGCAGCAGGGACCGGGTTGGCGCGAACCTCATCATGCTGGGCGTGGGGGCCGCCATCGGCGGTGTGTTTTTCTTTCTCAGCCTGTTCGTGCAGGACGTGTGGGCTTACTCCGCGCTCCGGGCCGGAATGTCGTTCGTGCCGTTCACCATCGTGATGCTGGTGGCCACCGCCGTTGCCACCAGGCTCGTGCGGCGCGTCGGCCCGCGTCCGCTGCTGATGGCCGGCGCCGTTCTTAGCGCTGGTGGCTTGTACTGGCTGTCCAGGCTCACCGTGCACAGTACGTACGCAGGCGGGCTGCTCGGACCGGCGCTGATCATCGGCACCGGGCTCGGCCTGCTGTTCCTCCCGTTGTCCCTGGTCTCGCTGGCCGGCGTCGCCGACGAGGCCTCCGGCGCCGCCGCCAGCCTGCTCAACGCCGGGCGCCAGCTAGGCGCCGCCGTCGGTCTCGCGGTGCTGGGCACCGTGGCCTGGTCGGTGACCGCCGACAGCGAACGAGCCGCCGCCGGCCGGGCAGCCTCGACGGCGCAGGCCGCCGCCTGGCAGGCAGCAGCACGTCAGGCCGCGCTGACGGCAGGCTTCGACCGGGCCTTCCTGGTCGCCGCCGCGATCGCCGTGCTCATGCTCGTGGCCGCCATAGCCGTGGTCCGCGCCCGCCGCTTGGACGCGGCCGGTGGCTAGCGTGATAGCGGTAGCGCGCAGACAGCGCGACCAGCGATCGTTCCTGCTCCAGCGGGCGCAGCCGGCGATGACTGGCCTGATCGACGGTTCGCTGTCGACACTGGCCCCGGTTTTCGCCGTCGCGTTCGCCACCCACCAGCCGCGCTACGCGTTCCTGGCCGGGCTGGCGACCGCGATCGGCGCCGGCATCAGCATGGCCTTCTCCGAAGGACTCTCCGATACCGGCGACCTCACCGGGCGCGGCCGCCCGTTCCTGCGAGGCGCGATCACCGGAGCCGGCACCTTCGCGGGCGGCCTCCCGCACACGCTGCCGTTCCTCATCCCCGACTACCGATCGGCGGTGCTGCTCGCGCTCGCGGCCATCGCGTTTGAACTCCTTGCGCTGGCCTGGATCCGGCGGCGGTTCTTCGGCACCGGCTTCCTCAGCTCGTTCGTCTCGGTCACGCTCGGCGGGGCGATCATCGCCACAGTCAGCGCTGCGCTCGGAGCGATCAGATGATCACGCCATCGGCGGCCGCGCGCGCGGTCACGGTGTCACGCCGATGTCAGCGAGAAAGCGGTCGCCGACACCGCCGCAACCTCGCGGGGCGCATCCGCGGCCTCTCGGGGGTGCCCACTGAGCGGCATTGAGCCAGAAATAGTTGACCACGTTGTAGGTCTGGTCGTATTCGCGGGCCATCTTGCTAGCGGTGACGGGCTGGCCGCCGGCGTCCGTGCCCAGGCCTGCCATGATCGGGACGGTCGGGTTGACAGCGCGGATGGCCGCGACCGCCTCGGAGACATAGTTGGTGAACCGGTCGGGATGCTCATCGGCCCGTTGCGACTGGATCGAGACCACGCCGGCGTAGGGCGCGGCGGCTACCTCGACGGCTATCTCGCTGGCGATGGTCGGCTCGTAGCAGGTTTCGATGATGAAGACGCCATTGGCGTCCGCGAGCTGGGCGGCGGCTTTGATGTAGTACTCGGGGTGCGCTTGCTCGCGCGCGGGAGTCCAGTTCCAGGTCTCCTGGTCGAACAGGATGGTCATGCCAGGGGTTACCTTGCCCGATGCAATGGCGTTTTTGAGCGCCCAGTAGCTGGCGTAGACAGGCACCTGTCCGTTGCGGCACCGCCCCGTCTTCGACTGGTACGGCCCTGCGGTGCCCATACCGCAGGCGGTCCAGCTGAAGTCCGGCGCGTATTTCTCGCCTATGGCGGCGAGGTCATTCTGCTTGATGAGTGCCAGTTTGCTCGGCCCTGGCGCAGTTGAGGCGTAGGAACGGCCCGCGCTATACCAGGTACCAAGTGCGGCAACGCTGATCAGAGTGACTGCCACAAGCACAGCGCGCTGCACGACATCCCTCTCTCTACCTGCGGCCGAAGTGCGAGTGCACGCTACTGGTGGCCCGTGCTGACTGTCTATATGGCATGAATCACATAGAAGGTAATAATCCCTAAAGTCTGACATGGCGCAAGGGCCTGGAATTCATGGGTGCGGCCGAAGCCAGTCAGAACCGGCTCAGAAGTTCACCGGCAAGCCTGAGGTTGTCGCCGGCGAGAGGCGCCGGCGCATGCAGGAGGTGATATCCGGTGAGCTGGCTCTTGCTCAACATTCCGCTGATGGTGCTCTTCGTCGCTGCCGTGGCCGGCATTCCGCTGTGGCTGGTGCTGCGGCGGCCGGACTTCGGCCCCGAGCCGGCGAGCCGGCCTGGCCGGGTTCCGGCCCGGGTCGCGGCGCGGTATTCCCAGGCCCGGCGGGGATCAGCCGTTCTGGGCCGGCCGGCCGCCGCCCGCGCCCGGATCTCAGACGACGCCTGGAAGCCCGAACTGGCGCGCGCCACTCGCTAGTACGGCCGGGCGGGGCGCAATCCGGCTGCCCCGCCCGAGCCCGTTCCCTCCCAGCATGCTTGGTGCGCCCGGGCGAGGTGTCCTGATAAGAAGGCATCAACGTGTGGAGCTCGTCACTGCTGTCAGGGAGCCGTTCATGAAGGTGCCGCTCACTATCGGGGACTATCTCAGCCGCGGTGCGGCCGTCTACGGGGAGCGCACGGCCGTCGTTGACGAGCCTGGCGCGGCCGGCTCGCTAGGGGCCCTGACCTACCGGCAGCTGGAGAGCCGTGCCCGTGGTATGGCGCTGGCGCTGGATGCCATGGGGGTCGGGCACGGTGAGCGGGTCGCGATCGTCAGCCCGAACGCAGCCCGGTTCCTGATCTCCTATTTCGGGGTCAGTGCCTGGGGCCGGATCCTGGTCCCGGTCAATTACCGGCTGAACAGCGATGAGATCGGCTACATCATCGGCCATTCAGGCACGTCGGTGCTGCTGGTGGACCCGGAGTCGGAGGAGGGCCTGCAGGGCATCAGCGTCAAGCACAAGATCGTGCTGGACGGATCGGCCGATGCTGAGTTGTTTGCTGCCGCTCCCGACGGCGCGCAGCCGGCCGAGTGGGCCGCTGACGAGGACGAGACGGCGAGCATCAACTACACCAGCGGCACGACGGCCCGGCCGAAGGGCGTCCAGCTCACGCACCGGAACTGCTGGCTGAACGCGGCGACGTTCGGCTGGCACACCGGCGTGACCGACCGGGACGTGTTCATGCACACGCTGCCGATGTTCCACTGCAATGGCTGGGGGATGCCGTACGCGGTGACCGGCATGGGCGTTCCGCAGGTCGTGGTGCGCAAGGTTGACGGCGAGGAGATACTGCGCCGGATCGAAGCGCACGGTGTGACGCTGCTGTGCGGAGCCCCGGCGGTGGTCGCGGCGATCCTGACTGCGGCTGCTGACCGGCGCGCGGCCGGGCGGGACATTCCGGGCGCCGGCACCGTGCGGATCGTGGTAGCGGGCGCGCCGCCGCCCTCGAAGACCATCGAGCGGGTCGAGGCCGAGCTCGGCTGGGAGTTCATTCAGATCTACGGGCTCACCGAAACAGCTCCGCTGCTGACCATCAACCGCGCCGTGGCCGAGTGGGACGAGCTGCCGCCTGTCGAGCGTGCCCGGCTCCAGTCACGCGCGGGCGTCCCCGCCGTCGGCGTCCAGATCCGGACCGATGCGGAGGGCGAGGTGCTCGCCAGGTCAAATCACGTGTTCGCCGGGTACTGGGAGCAGCCTGAGGAGTCGGCGAAGGCGCTGGCTGACGGCTGGTTCCATACCGGCGATAAGGGCCACATAGAGGCCGGCGACTACCTAGTGATCTCGGACCGGAAGAAGGACGTCATCATCTCCGGCGGTGAGAACGTCAGCTCGGTGGAGGTGGAAGACTGCCTCTACCAGCATCCCGCGGTGTCGGAGGTAGCGGTGATCGGCATCCCGGATGCCAAGTGGGGCGAGACGGTGAAGGCGCTCGTCGTGCTCCGCTCGGGCAGCGCGGCCACGGACGCGGAGCTGATCGAGCACTGCCGGTCGCGGCTGGCGCATTTCAAGTGCCCGACATCCGTCGAACTGCGCGAGTCACTGCCCAGGACAGCTACCGGAAAGCTGCAGAAGTTCAAGCTCCGCGAGCCGTACTGGCAGGGCCTCGACCGCAAGGTCAACTAGGGCTGGTCCGCGGTCGGCGTCGTTGACCCTCAGACGGTCGCCAGCCCGGCAGTTCCAGGATCGATGTGAAATCAGGGGGCCCATAGCACCCCAAAACTCACATCGATCAAGAGCTCCTGCGGCACGGCTGCCCGAGTTCGCGTTGGCCGGTGATGTTAACGTTCGGCGCGTCGTGTCGTCCCGCAGTGCGACCAGAGAGGCCTGGCAGTGGCCAGTTCGGGCGGCGCCGAAGGGCTGAGCGGCGCGGAGCCCTCGATTACCGCGGTCGAGCGGCGCGGCATCGAGTACATTCCGCACGCCGAGCGCTGGGGCAAGCCGAGCAACTTGTTCTGGATGTGGGCCGGCGCTGTCTGGAACATCGAGTACGTCGTCTACGGGGCGCTTGCCATCGTGGTGTACGGGTTGTCGTTCGCCCAGGCCGTCGTTGTCATCCTGATCGGCAATGTGTTCTACGGGCTCACGGGGCTCGCCAGCGTCCAGGGTCCGCAGGCGGGCACGACCGCATTCGGCGTGAGCCGCGCGCCATTCGGGCCCAACGGCAACAGGCTGCCGTCGTTCTTCAACTGGGTAACGCAGGTCGGATTCGAGATCGAGGGCATCGCCCTGATCGTCTTCGCTGCGATCTTGCTGACGTCGAAGGCGGGGTTCACGGCCGGGACTGCGGCGAAGATCGTCTTCATCGTGCTGTCGGT
>Ga0335072_10001382_pt1 | contig 39547 bp, 31 predicted proteins | sample Lox_Sample_21_FD_206725 | JGI IMG/M metagenome (GOLD analysis project Ga0335072, IMG submission 206725) | Soil microbial communities from Loxahatchee National Wildlife Refuge, Florida, United States - Lox_Sample_2.1 | ecosystem: Environmental > Terrestrial > Soil > Wetlands | place: USA... | reverse complement strand
CATCCCCGCCGAGCACCACCGCGCGCGCCATCGCGCCGGTACGCACCTCCAGATTGCCCGTCTTCATCGCGGGCATGATGTGGACGCCGGGGGAATTGAAGTTGGCATTCACCGCGCACGCTCGCCCGCACTCGCCGCAGTAATGGCAGGGGGGCCGTCCATTGTGCGCTTTGGTGAGAATCGCCAGCCGCGAGGGAACGCACGGGATGTGCAGGTGCTGGCAGGCCCGCTGAATGACGCGCTCGTATCCGCGCGGTGCCGGCGGAGGCAGGAACTTGCCGTCGGGAGTATTTTCCAGGCCCTCCGCGCTGCCGAACACGCCGATCAATTCTTCGGCTTTGTCGTAATAGGGCGCCAGCTCGTCGTACGTGATCGGCCAGTCGAAACCTTTGCCGTCGCGGCTGTACGGCTTGAAATCGTATGGGCCCATACGCAGCGAGATTCGGCCGTAATGATTCGTGCGCCCGCCGAGCATGCGCGCCCGGTACCACATGAACTCCGTTCCGCGCGCCTTGGTGTACGGCTCTCCCGGCACTTCCCATCCGCCCTCCAGCGTGGCGTCGAAATATCCGAAGGGTTTCGCCCGGGTCCCTGCGGCGCGGTGCGGCGCATTGTACGGCCACTTGAACATGTCCGACTGCTTCGCCTGGTCGTACCAGGCGCCCGCCTCGAGCATGCATACCTTCGCTCCCGAAAGAGCCAGAACGTGGGCCGCTACGCCGCCTCCGGCGCCCGATCCCACAATCACCACGTCATATGTCTTGGGGCTGGTCGATACTTGCATGCGCTTGTCATTCTATCGAATTCATTTCGGAGTCGCTGTCTCATACCAGCGGAGCACACGCCGCGCGCGGAGTGTATTCCACCGGCTGGGCCGTCCGTCGCCTTCCTCGAGCGCGAAGTGGACCGCGCCGGGGTGCGTGTTCTCCAGCCGCCATGTGCCGTCCGCCTGCTGCTTGCGCCGGACCAAATCCATGGCTTCGTCCAGGCGCGGGTCCGGCGGATCCCCGGCCGCGCGGAAGTATTCCAGACCACGCAGAGCGTCGTAGTGCCAGCGCGTCGGAAATGAAAACTGCAACCATGCCTCGTCGACGATCGCTCCGGTGCTCTTCCGGCGCAGCAACTTCCGTTCGAGGAGATATTCCTCTCCCCGCCGCCGCGCCGCGATCGATTCCGCCGAGCCGCCCGTCGCGCGCTCCCAGGCCAATAGCCCTTCCAATACTCGGATCGTGGTGTGGAAAGAAGACCGAACGGAGCCGTTCTCCGCCTCGCAGTTCCAGCCCCCATCCTCGAGTTGCTCCGCGAGCAGTCGCGCCACTACCCCCGCGACTTCCTGCCCGAAGTAGGCACCCAGCGCCACCGTCATTCCATTGATGCACGGCTCGACCTCGCCGCTGAAGAACGGCTGCCCGGCATGTTCCCAGCGGCAGTTTTCCCGGACCCGCGCCACCGCGTGCCGCACCCTTTCGCACTTGGGATCGATCCCGCAATCGTGCAGCAGCACGAGGCAATATGCGGTCGCGGTCCAGGGCTGGCCCTTCACAGATCGATCTCGTGGATTAGGGAACAAAGCGCCTCCCGCCCACTGGCCGTCTTCGCCTTGCAAAGCCAGCACTCGTCTGCCCCACCCTTCGGTTGCCACACGCGCGCGCTCCGCCGCCACGATTTCCGCCGGCGCATCGGCCAGATCGCGCAGCGCCTGCCAGCGGATCGCGGGGTCGGAATCCAGCAGCCAGTCCATCACGGTCATGGGCCGAGTCTATCACGCGCCAATCGCAGGGCCGGCAGGCTTCGTCAAGCACGATTGCGTGGCGCGATTGCCGGCCCACGAGTGGCGCAGCCGTTCTTTCTAACCCAACAGATCACCCTCACGCGGGGGCTGGTTCGAACTTGAACGTGATCGCCAGCCGGGTCCTCACCCCGGCTCCCGAGCCGGCCGCTATCCAGTCCATTTCCGCGGAAACCATGCCGCATGGGGCAATCGTGCCAGGCAAGCTTTCCTGCCGGCGGCGCACCTCCGTTGTGTTCGCCAAGAGTGGTCCCGATTTATACTGAAAGGCGTGGGGATGCGGGCTGCAATTTTTGGGGTGCTGCTGGCTGCCGCCATCGCCGTGGGAATCCGGAATGGACCCTTCCATTTCCTGGCATTCTTCGCGCTCGGCGTCCTCGCATGGACCATCCTCGAATATTTCATTCACCGCCTCGCCTTCCACGGCTTCGCTCCGCATTGGGAGCACCACGCCAATCCCACCGATCCCGTCTTCATCGTCGCGCCGCTGTGGCTCTCGCTCTCTTCCACTGCCTTGCTGCTGGTGCTTTTCTCGCTTGCCGCCCATTCCTTCAGCGCCGGCGCCTCGATCGTCGCCGGCGTGATGGCCGGATATCTGGCGTACGAAGCTGTTCATCTCCGCATTCACAGCCCCGTTGCCGGCGGACGCCTTCTGCGCGCGCTCCGAAGGCACCACTACTACCACCACTTCGCCAGCGATCAGGTTTGCTATGGCGTCACTTCGCCGGTCTGGGATTGCGTCTTCGGCAGCATGCCTTCCTCCGCCGCGGAGCCCGACGTGCGTGCGCAGCCCTGAGTTAACACATTGCCCGACCGTTTTTACAAGCTATTTACACCCTTCTGAACAAACTGCGGCGGGCCGATGAGTAAGATCGATCAGGGTATCGCCGTGGGATCCATTCCTCTCCTTCGCAGGGCGGTTATCGAAGAAAACTCCGCCTGGCAGATCGTGTGCGTATTCGAGCGGGCAGCGGCCTTCGCGCTCCTGATTCTGGCTCTGCCGCTGATCGCGATTTGCGCGGCGATCATTGGCATCCGCTGCCGGCGCACTCCGCTCATCGCCCACCGGCGCGTGGGCCGTAACCGCGCTCCACTATGGGTGCTCAAGCTGCGCACCATGTGGGGACCCGAAACGCGCCGGCAGAAAGCGTGCGGCGCCATCGAATACATTCGGGAACATAGCGGGCCGGAATGCAAACTGGAGAACGATCCGCGCGTTCCCGGCGGATTTCCGCGCTTTCTGCGCCGTCACTCCATCGATGAACTGCCGCAGCTCTGGCACGTGATGCTGGGCGACATGTCGCTCGTGGGACCGCGCCCCCTTACCGAGGGGGAACTGCGCCGGCATTACGGTACCTCCACCGAAGAAGTCTTGAGCGTCCGGCCGGGCCTCGCCGGCTTGTGGCAAATCTCCGGCCGCAATCGTCTGAGTTATGCCGACCGCCGCCGCCTCGATCTCGAATTCGTCCGCCAACGCAGCCTGGGAATGTACTTGCGAATTCTCCTGCGCACACTCCCCGAGGTAGTGCGCGGCCGCAATTCCTGGTAGGTCCGGCCGAGATCCCCGTCCACCGTTGTCTGCGATCCAAGGCCCATAGTACGCTACTCTCCCATGCCGGCTTGAGGACATCTGTGGTTGATCGGTTTCTTTTCCGCCGGCGCGGCGGCAGCGGCGTTTCCTATCCAGGGGACTAACCTCCTCATCGTCACGTCCAACGACATACGGGTCTCTTTCCGTGGGGCGGACGTCGCCGGCATAGTCAACCAACTTACCGGTGAGTTTACCTTCGTGCGCCTTCACAAAACACGCAACTCAACCTCACTCTCGTCCAGTCTCCCACTGCGGGGCTCGCGCCAATCGACAACTGGACCCGGGATACAGCCGCTGCGACATCGAGCCAGACAGGATCGCCGATCTCATCGATGCGCAGGCAATTGTCAATCAAGTGCTGGCGTCAGCGCGGCAGCCGACGACCTGAATCAGGACGGCCGGGTCAACATGGTAGATATTCAACTGGTGATCAATTCCGCCCTGAACTGTCTCGCCAGTAGCGCCTGATTGATTCGGCGCCGGTAGCCGCTTGAGGCGTTGGCCTCTCAATTTTTCGCCTCGTCGGAGAAATCTGAGGGTCCACCGATACCCTCCAATGGGCGCCGGAACCTCGGCTCGCGCAGCCCGCGAACCCGATGTGGATAGCGCGGCTTCAGCTTTTCCTCTTCGTAGCCAGTGCCTTTCGAACTGTTTGCCCTCTCCGGTAAACGCTACGCCGCCAGCCAGGGTTAATTCGCCAACTGGCCAATCTCGTCGTCGGACGTACTAAGTCTGGGTGCGCATTGCACGCCCCGGCCTTAGCCTCCAGGTCCAAACGGGAGGCTTCATTGGAGAGCGCTGCACGGCCTCGCTGCTCTCGATACGCGCGAGTCGTGATGGGCAGGACAAAGTCAGTAAGAACTTGCAGCTCGGACAGTAAGGCCGCCCGCTATTCGTCGCGCAAGGCCGCCATGGGATCGGTTCGCGCGGCGCGCCGCGCGGGGAGATACGCCGCCAGCATGGCCGCCGCTGAAAAGAGTGCCGCTGCAGCACCGAGCATCCAGGGATCGCGCGCCTGAACTCCGTAAAGGAAACTAGCGACGAATCTCGTGAGTGCGAGCGACGCCAGCGCGCCGGCCGCCAAACCCGAGCCCACGGATGCCGCGGCGTCGCCCAGAACCATCCGGACCACGCGACTGCGGGCCGCGCCGAGCGCCATGCGCAAGCCGATTTCTCCGCGCCGACGCGCCATGTTGTGCGCAACCACCCCGTACAGGCCCAACATCGCCAACAGCAGCGCCACGGCCCCGAAGAACCCGGAAATCTCAGCCAGCATTCGCTGCCGGCGGAGGGAATCGTCCACATGAGAACTGAGTGGGCGCATCTCGATTGACATAGTGCTATCAACGCCGGCGATGGTATCGCGTGCGGCTGCTGCGATGGCGAGCGGCGATCCGGTGGTGCGCACTTCGAAGGTGATAAACGGGCGACTGTGCGGGTCCTGGGATTGCGGCATCAGAATGGCGGGATGTTGTGGCTCAGTAAGAGAGACGTAGCGGGCATCCTTCATCACGCCAACAATTTCGATCGCTCCGGTGCGACCGCTCAATTGGCAAATGCGGCCGATGGGATTTTCCGCGTGAAAGAACTGGCGGGCTGCGGTCTGGTTTATGATGGCCACGTTCGCCGATTGGGTGCCATCGCGTGAGTCGAAATCGCGGCCGGCGATGAGCGGCGTGCCGATGGCCTCGAGATAGCCGGGGCTCGCGTAGTTGTACCATATGGTCTCATCGCGCCGTGAGCGGGGCTGGAAGCCTGGAGTCGAAACGGTAGCGTTGAAGACATCGCCGCTGATCGGCCAGATCAGCGAGAAACTCGCGGCGCGCACGCCGGAAAGAGCCGCGAGGCGTTGCCGCACCGTGTCGTATTCCGCCAGCAGGCGCTCTCTCGTGAGGTCGGCGTGGCGCGCATCGGCTTGGATGATAAGGGCGTGGTCGCGATCGAATCCTACGTCCATTGTGTCGAGCGTCCAAAATGTACTGACCAGGAGCCCCGCGCCGGTGACCAGCACGAGTGAAACCGCGGCTTGAATCGCTACCAGCGTTTTTGCCGCACCGAAGCGCGACTGGCCCTGCGCGATGCCGCGAGCGTCGCTCTTTATGGCAGTTTGCGGATCGACGCGCATGCCGCGCCAGGCAGGGGCAAGTCCGAAGAGAAGCGATGCGGCGGCTGACACCGCGATGGTGAAGGCGAGCACACGGGCATCGAGCGAGAGATCGAGAAACGCAGGCGTCTGGTATCCGCCGAGGAACGAAACGAGCACGCGGCTGCCCCATTGTGCGAAGGCGATCCCGAGGGCGCCACCCGCAGCTGCGTAGAGCGCACTTTCGATAAGCGACTGCCGCATCACGTGCCAGCGCCGCGCCCCCAGCGCCATCCGCACGGCGATGTCTTTGCGCCGGGCGGCACCGCGCGCCAGCAACAAGTTGGCCACGTTGGCGCAGGCGATGAGCAGAAGCAAGCCCACCACGCCCAGCAAAACCTTCAGCGCACTGCCGTAGCCTTGGCGGAGATAGGAACGGCCTTCGGACTGTGGAATGGCCTCCAGTGAGCGCGCGGCGAATGCTGGCGGCTCTTTGGCGAAGATGCCGTGCGCCATAGCCTTAAGGCGCGCATTAACTTGTTCGCGGCCGAGACCGGGTTTGGAGCGCGCAATCACCAAGAGATCCCAAAGGTCGTGGCGGTCGAGGTCGTTATCGGTGCCGCGCACGACCGACTGCGCGCATAGTGGAAGGAAGACGTCTTCGGCACGACCGACCTCGAGGCCGCGGAAACCAGCTTCGGCGACGCCAAGCACAGGAAGCGTGTGGCCATCGATGCTTACGCCGTGCTCGAACGCGTCCGGATGATCTTCGGCAAACTGGTGGCTGATGACGGCCGCGCCCGAGCAACCTCGCCGATCGTCAAGTGCGGTGAGCATGCGACCAGCGGCGGCGCGGAGGCCGAGAGTTGAAAAATAGCCGCCGCTCACCCAAGCGCCGCGGACGTAGCGCGCCTCGCCGCCACGGGCGAGATTAAAGATGGCATAATCCCAGGCGAAGGCGCTGGTGAAGACGTCTTGCGTGTCGCGCAGAGTTTCCCAGACGGGGTTGGAGATGTTTTCGTGCTGGTAATCCTGCCGCACTTCGACCAACTCTTCGGGATGCTCGCCGGGTAGGCTGCGCAGCAGCACGGCGTTGATGAGGGTAAAAATGGCGGTATTCGCGCCAATGCCGAGAGCGAGCGACCCCACGGCGACCGCGGTAAACATTGGGGCGCGGTACAGATTGCGCAGCGTGTAGCGCAGTTCCGAGAAGATGGCCATGGCCCTGATACTCGCCTGCACCGAAAAGGTTACCGAAAACCACCGTATATTCGCTGGAACCCCTTGACGCGATATGGTAAGCTGTCTCAGTAAGACTTCTTCCTATGGACCGGCAAGACTCTCTGAATGGCTCGATCCCGCTGCTGGTGCTGAAGATCCTGGCACAGCGCGGACCCCTGCATGGTTACGGCATTGGCGCTCACATCCAAGCCATGTCCGACGACATCCTTCGCGTGGAGCAAGGTTCCCTTTATCCGGCGCTGCACCGCATGGAAGAGGGTGGCTGGATCAAAGCGAAATGGATAAAGACGGAGAACAATCGCCGGGCCAGGCTTTACGAGATCACGGCTGCCGGCCGGAAAGAGCTTGCCCAGGAAGAAGCCCGCTGGAGCTTGGTAACCGCCGCTGTGGGTCAAATCCTGCAGCGCGCCTAGACGGGAGGGATATGTCCTGGCTGTCACGATTCATCAATGCGTTGCGAAGCGAGCGACTGGATCGCGATCTCGACGATGAAGCCCAATACCATATCGAACAAACGGCGGCGGAGTTCATCCGCCAGGGCTCGATGCCGGAGGAGGCCGCAGCGAGGGCCAGGCAACTCTTCGGAAGGCGGCTTCCGCTACGCGAAGCGAGCCGCGATGCCAAGCTCATCCCCTGGATGGAATCGCTCGCTCAGGATGCACGCTTTGGCGTCCGCATCCTGCTAAAGGAACGAACCATAACCGCGGCCGCAGTGCTTACACTTTCACTCGCGGTGGGCGCCTGCACGGCAGCGTTCTCTCTGATCGACGCTCTCATGTTCCGTCCACTCCCGGTACCCCACCCGGGCGCCCTGGTGGGAATTTCGTTGCAACGTGAGGCTGCGTTTCCGGGGGCGGCGCCGAGGGATGACAGCTTCAGCTATCCGTTCCTGGAAAATGCCCGCGAAGCCAGCAGCCGCCGGGCCGAGCTTTTCGGCATGACGGTTTGGGGTCCGCTGCAGTCGGCCATATTCGAGGATGGCACGGCCGAAGCAGCGCCGGCACCGGAAAAAGTACGGATGCAGTGGATTTCCGGAAACGGGCTGGCGGTCCTTGGGGTTCGCCCCATTCTGGGCAGGCTGCTGGTGGAGGCGGATGACCGGCCGGACGAGAAACGCTCGGTCGCGGTGATCAGCTACGGCTTTTGGATGCGGCGTTTCGGCGGCAGCCCGTCCGTTCTGGGCCGGACGTTCACCAGGAATGCCAGCAGGTTCCAGATCGTGGGAGTCGCACAGAAGGACTTTAGCGGCGTGGAACCGGGCTATCTCACTGACGTGTGGGTTCCCCTTATGACATACGCCCCGGCGCGGTCGATGCGGAATCCCGGCAATGGGCGCTTCGCGATTAGTGGACGGCTCAAAGCCGGCGTCGGACGCGAACAACTGCGGCAAACTCTCCAGGCGGCTTTGACCAATTTTCGGAAGGAGCATGCCGGCGAGCTGCTGCCGCCGGGTACATCGCCCGAGCGGATCGCGCGATACGTCGACACGCGTTTGAATGTGAACTCGGCGGCTCAGGGCCACCAGACATTCCTGCGTTGGCAGTTCGAACGGCCGCTGTGGATTCTCGCGGCCGTGGTCGGCCTGGTTCTGTTGATCGCTTGTTCCAACGTCGCCAACCTGTTTGTGGCGCGGGCGGCGGCGCGGGGTCGCGAGATGGCGATGCGGGCCGCACTGGGTGGCGGACGCAAGCGGCTGTTGCAGCAAGTGCTGATCGAAAACTGCCTGCTGGCGGTGGCCGCCAGCGCGATCGGTTTAGGCTTGGCGGCGGCGATTGCCCCCGCGATCGTCGGGTTCATGAGTACAGCAGGCGATCCCACTTACCTCGATGTCCATCCGGACGGAAGGGTATTTGTGTTTCTGGCGGCGATGAGCCTGCTGACCACATTGCTATTCGGCTTGGCGCCGGCACTACGGGCTTCGGCTTCGAAACCTCTCGATGCGCTCAAGGGCAGTGGCGGAAGACAATCGGCGCGAATCGGGCTCTTGCGCCCGGTGCTTGCTGCCCAGGTTGGGTTTAGTTTTGTGGTGCTGTTTGTGGCTGGGTTGCTTCTGACGTCCTTCTACAGACTGACCAGCGTTGACTTGGGATTCTCGCAGAAAAACGTACTGCTTTTTGAGATGGACTGGAACGGGCCGATGGGAGCGGGCGGTTCGGGCGCCGGCGCCGAAAAAGCCCGGGCCGTGCAGGTCGAGGTGCTGGATCGCCTGCGGCATTTTCCGGGAGTGCAGGGAGCGGCTACGTCGTTGTTTGCGCTGATGGGCGGAGCGATGACACCGGTTCTCGGTCCACCGATCCGTTTCGCGGGACGCGGAGTCGAGGGAACTCGGCCGCACTTTCTCACAGTCTCGCCAGGGTTCTTCGCGACGATGCAGATCCCCTTGGTGAGCGGGCGAGACTTTAGCGATCGGGATAGCCAACCGGCGGTGCCCACTGCCGCGATTGTAAACCAGTCTTTCGCCCGTCAGTTCTTTCCGAATAAAGAAGCCGTCGGGCAACGATTTCAACGCATGATCGATGACGACGGAAACTTCGGCGATCTGGAAATCGTGGGGGTGGTGCATGACGCCAAGTACAATAATCTCCGGGAACCGGACGCGCCCATTGTATACCAGCCGGTTCGCGGCATAGGGTCGGCCGTGGAAGTGCGCACGGCCGAAAACCCCATCCCGCTGGCGCTGGCGCTTCGCAAGTCGATCGAGGAGGCCGACCCTTCGCTGCATGTGGCGCGAATCGCGTTGCAGTCCACGCACACCGGAGAGACAATCCTGCAAGAGCGGATGCTGGCGCTGCTGGGAGGCTTCTTCGGACTCGTTGCCCTGGTGCTTTCGGCGGTTGGGTTGTATGGCGTGCTTAGCTATGCAATGGTACAGCGAACGAAAGAAATCGGCATCCGAATGGCCCTGGGGGCTGCGCGGTTTCACGTGGTTCGGACCGTGACCGGAGATGTCGCCGTGGCCATCGCATTGGGAGTTACTGCCGGCCTGGCAGGAGGACTTGCGGCCTCGCGCTTCGTAGCCTCTATTCTGTTCGAAGTGATGCCCTCGGATTTTGCAAGCGTGGCCCTGCCCTTATCTTGCTTACTGCTGACCTGTGGATTGGCGGCAATTCGGCCTGCACTGCGCGCAACTCTTGTCGATCCGACGACGGCTCTTCGATATGAATGAGGACGGCGTCCGGCATTTTGGGGTCAAGCGGCGATTCTGCATACCGCGCAATCGCGGAAAGTGATCCGGTCAACTCGGGGAGACAGCCACTGGGACGTCTTGCTTCTCACCGTTTTGAGCGAGGGTAGATCCTACTGGAGCGACGGTTATCGATTCCGCGAGCTCCCGGTGTTGGTCAATGTGCTACCTCTCGGGCACTTCTCGTTGAAATCTTGGACGATCTGCCCCGAAGGGCACAGCTCGTCGAGGCCGGAACCCTACCTGAAAGTCATCCGTCACAGATGTTCCGAAGCCCTGCATATTCCCGACCGTTTTCATATCGTCGCGAAAATGAACAAGGCCCTCGACCAAGTCCGCGCCGGAGAATCGCGCCGAATGGCGAGCGAGGGTCGGACGCCGCTACTGAAGCAGTCGCGCTGGCTCCTGCAGCGTCCTCTGCGGCTCTGCCGGAGCAGCCGTTGCGTCTACTGCTGGCTTTGCGCTGGCAGTCGCTTGCCTAGCAACAGATTCGAAGCTACCTTCCCGAACCCGTAGCCGAGCCGCATGCTGAGCGGCTTCACGCCATTGGCCAGGTAGGCTTGCCGCAAATCGGGCTGCTCCAGGAAAGCGAAGCTGCCGTAGGGCTTGGTGTACTCGCCGTAGAGCTGCACCTTCCACTTATCCGGTGTGAAGAAATGGTACGGTATTCCCGAATCGTCCTGGAAGACCGCCGCGCTGTAATCGAGCACCATGCCGCGGATGGTCGAGAACTCGTCGTGGTGGGTCATGTACGAGGTCGCCTTGAGCAGCGTGGTGTGCTCCGGCATCGTTTTTACGTACTGTGCAAACCCGGTATTCCCGGCCAGGTGCTTGTTATCGAGATTCAAAGAAATGTAGTAGAGCCGGTGAACGGACTTGTCCCCATCCTCACGAAATTCGATGGCGAAGCCCTTGTTGGCATACTTCGAATCCACGTGCGCATTGCCCGGGCGGTCGATGATCTGGCCCTTTTCATCCAGCCGGGTATATTTGTACCCCAGAACGGTGTGCTCGGTGCGCACCAGCAAAAGCAGCACCGGAACCAGCAGCCCGTCGGTGATTTGCCCGCGGAATTGCCGGTCCATCTCGCGCGTCACGAAGAAACTCTTCCCCAGTTCGGACGCCACCGTTGTGCGGATGCCGGAAAGATATTCGCTCAAGTTCCTTTTCTGGAGTTCATCCAGGGAGGGCAGAGATCCAGCCGGCTCCAGCGCTACCAGGTCGAAAGTCGGGCTCTCCGGAAATTCGATGGTCGCCGTCAAGGCGTCCGGACCGCTAAACGGATAAAACAGGAGGTTGTGGGCAAACGGCTCATCCGAAAGCTCTTTGCGCTGGAACTCGTGCAGGCCGCGGATGAGTCTCTCGTCTGCCTTGGCCCAGGCAGCATCCATGAGCTGCCGGTGCTCTTTCCAGGCCGGGTCGGCCTCCAGGGCCGTGAACTGGCTTCCCGCGCTTCCCGGCATTCCGGCTAAAAACCTCGCCGTATCATCGGCTTCCCGATCCTGCGGGATACTGTCGCTCCATTTCGGCGTGACGGCTTCAGTCGAGGCCGCCTTGGCTACCGACGGTGCCGGCGACTTCTGGCAACTGCAAAACAACAACACTGGCAAAGCCAGCCAGATGCATCTATTCTTTGCTGGTAACAACGAACCTCCGGGGTTTTCCCAACCACTTTCCTATTGTAGGTGCCTCCGGCCCGCCGGACAACTCGTCGTGAGGGAGCGCACGGATTGCTACACTTGCGGTAGCGATGTCCGAGCCTCATATTCGCGTCGAAGCGCTATCCAAGGTGTACCAGTCGGGCGGGGCGCCCTTAGTGGTATTTTCAGGTGTGGATCTGAGCGTTGCACGCGGGGAAATGCTTGCATTGGTTGGGGAATCCGGCGCCGGAAAGTCCACCTTGCTGCACCTGTTGGGCGGCCTCGACAGGCCTTCGAGCGGTACGATATACTACGGAAGTACAGAGATTTCGGGCCTTTCGGACTCGGAGCAGGCGGATTTTCGCAACCGGGAAATTGGGTTCGTTTGGCAGATTCACTACCTCCTGCCGGAATTCACCGCGCTGGAAAATGTGATGATGCCCTTGTTGATTCGGGGAAGTTCCCGTGCCCAAGCGGCCTCCGAATCGTTAGCGAGGTTGGATGAGGTGGGGTTACGGGCACGGTCGTCGCACCGCGCCGGTGAGCTTTCGGGCGGAGAGCAACAGCGTGTCGTGCTGGCCCGGGCTTTGGTGGGCCGGCCGAAAGTGCTGCTCGCTGACGAACCCACGGGCAACCTCGATTTCCGGACCGGGGAAATGATCTTCGAACTCCTGGCGGATTTGCACCGCACGCACCAGCTCACCTCGGTTTTCGTCACTCACAATCTGTCGTTTGCGCGGCGCTGCGACCGCGTACTGGCAATGGAAAAAGGCGGCTTGGTACCCGCCGCCGCAAATGATTCGCAACGCGAGAGCGGTACAGGGTATCTTTAATTCATAGGGGGCTTGAGGTTTTATGTTCGAGCGTTACACGGAGAAGGCGCGGCGGGTGATCTTTTTCGCGCGGTACGAGGCCAGCCAGTTCGGCAGCCCGTATATCGAAACCGAGCACCTGCTGCTGGGCCTGCTGCGGGAAGACAAGGCGCTGGCCAACCGCTTCCTGCGTTCCCATGCGGCGGTGGAGTCCATCCGCAAGCAGATCGAAGGACACACCACCATTCGCGAGAAGGTTTCGACGTCGGTGGACCTGCCCCTCAGCCATGAATGCAAACGCGTTCTGGCCTACGGCGCGGAAGAAGCCGAGAGGCTCAATCACAAGCACATCGGCACCGAGCACCTCCTCCTCGGCCTGCTGCGCGAAGAGAAATGCTTCGCCGCCGAAATCCTGCACGAGCGCGGTCTGCGCCTCACCACCATCCGCGAGGAGTTGCAGCGTTCGCAGAGCGAGAAAGTGGCTTCCGCCCGCCCCAAGGAAAGCTCCCTGCTGGCCGAGTTCAGCCGCGACCTCACACAGGCCGCCATGGACAACACCCTCGACCCGCTCATCGGCCGCGACTACGAGCTCGAGCGCGTGGTGCAGATCCTCTGCCGCCGCACCAAGAACAACCCCGTGCTGATCGGCGAACCGGGCGTCGGCAAGACCGCCATCGTCGAGGGACTCGCCCAGCGCATCGCCGAAGGCGACGTGCCTTCCTTCCTGGCCGATAAGCGCATCCTGGCCTTGGACCTCTCGCTGATCGTCGCCGGCACCAAGTACCGCGGCCAGTTCGAAGAGCGCCTCAAGACCATCATGAAGGAACTGATGGAAAACCAGAACGCCATCATCTTCATCGATGAGCTGCACACCCTGGTGGGCGCCGGTTCGGCCGAAGGATCGCTCGATGCCGCCAATATTCTGAAACCGGCCCTCTCGCGCGGCGAAATTCAGTGCATCGGCGCTACTACTCCCTCCGAATTCCGCAAATCCATCGAGAAGGACCGCTCCCTGGAGCGCCGCTTCCAGGCCGTCAAGGTCCCGCCGCCCAGCGAGTCCGACGCCATTAAGATTCTCTTCGGCATCAAGGACCGCTACGAGAAATTCCATGCCGTGGCCTATACCGACGATGCCGTCGAAACCGCCGTCTACACGTCCAGCCGCTACATCCCCGATCGCTACCTGCCGGACAAGGCCATCGATCTGATCGACGAGGCGGGCGCACGCGTAAAGTTGCGCCAGACAACGCTCCCGGCCGATCTCGCCGATATCCAGAAGCGCATCAAGTTCATCGTGCACCGCATGGAGAACGCCATCGCCAACCACGAGTTCGAGAAGGCGCGCTTCTACTCCGACGAGGAGCGCAAAGAGCGCGAGAACATGCGCCAGTTGCGCGAAAAGTACAACCTGGACGATTCCTCCACCGGCTGCGTGACCAAGGACGATATCGAAGACGTGGTCGCCCGCTGGACCGGCGTCCCCATGACCTCCATCAAGGAAGAGGAAATCACCAAGCTCCTCCGCATCGAAGAGGAACTGCATAAGCGCGTCATCAGCCAGGAAAAGGCCATTTCCGCTCTGGCTCGCGCCATCCGCCGCTCGCGCGCCGGCTTGAAGTCGAGCAATCGCCCGGCGGGTTCTTTCCTGTTCCTCGGACCGACCGGCGTCGGCAAAACCGAAGTCGCCCGCGCGCTCGCCGGCTTCCTCTTCGGCAGCGAAAAGAGCCTGGTCCGCTTCGACATGTCGGAGTACATGGAAAAGCATTCGGTTTCCAAGCTCATCGGTTCGCCCCCCGGATACGTCGGCTACGAAGAGGGCGGCCAGCTTACCGAACGGGTGAAGCGCAATCCCTACTCCATCATTCTGCTCGATGAAATCGAGAAGGCCCACCCGGATATCTACAACATCCTGCTCCAGGTGTTCGAAGACGGCCAGTTGACCGATGGCCTCGGCAACCAGGTGGATTTCAAAAACACCATCATCATCATGACTTCGAACCTCGGCGCGCGCTTCCTCGAAAAGCGCGGCCACCTGGGCTTCTCCACGCCCATGGGCGAGGGAGTCTCGGCGAAGGTGGAAGACATGGTCCGCAGCGAGGTGAAGAAGGCGTTCAATCCCGAATTCCTCAACCGCCTCGATGAAATCATCCTCTTCACATCGCTCACCGATGACGACCTCATCAAGATCATCGATCTGCTGGTCAACCAGGTGAATGGCAACCTCGTCGCCAAGCAGGTGAAGATCAAGCTGGCGCCGGACGCCGCCAAGTACATCCTGGATAAAACCTGCGGCGACCGCAGCTATGGCGCCCGCCCGCTGCGCCGCGCCTTGCAGAAATACATCGAGGATCCGCTTTCGGAGGCCTTGATTCAAGGCTCGCTGCCGCGTCCCGCCGATCTCGAAGTCTATCTCGGCGAGACGGGAATCTACTACCGCCAGGTATCGGCCGAAGGCGAGGCGCCGGTCACCGCCGGCAGCGCTCCCGCCGAAGCCGATGCCGGCACGCTGCTCTTTACGTTCGAATCCTGAGACATAAGGGTAGCCGCGCGAAGTACCCGTGCTACCCTCAGGTTTTCATGCGAAAATTCCTGATTTCCATTCTGTGCGGATCTCTGCCCGCCTTCGGCTGGGGAGTCGAAGGACACAGCCTCATCGCCCGCATCGCCTGGGTCCAATTGACTCCCGCGGTGCAAGCGCGTGTTACCGGGATCCTCGGGCCGAACGTGACCATGGAGTCCATCGCCAGTTGGGCCGATAACATCCGCAACCAGCGGCGTGAAACCGGACCTTGGCACTATATCGACATTCCCATCGACCAGCCGCACCTCGATATGGCGCGCGATTGCGCCAAGGGCGACTGCGTGATCGCCAAAATCGAGGATTTCGAAAAAGTTCTGCGCGACCCCGCCGCGTCCCCCGTTCAGCGCCGCGAGGCTCTCATGTTCCTGGTCCATTTCATTGGCGACATGCATCAGCCGCTGCATTGCTCCGACAACAAGGACCAGGGCGGCAACAAGGTGATCGTAAAGTTCGGCGACCAGTCTTCCGGCCGTCCGTACAATCTCCACAGCCTCTGGGACAGCGGTCTTCTGAGCCAGATGGGCAAGGAAGACGACCTGTTCGCACTCTATTCCAAAGACGCGCAGAAGCACGCCAGGAAGTGGGACAAGGGTACGGTGGAAGATTGGGCCGAGCAGAGTCACAAGATTGCCCAGAAGATTACCTACGGCAAGCTTCCCAAGGAACCGGCCGGCACTCCGGAGCCGATTGATGCCGGCTACGAAAAGAAAGCCGATCCCGTAATCCGGGAGCAAATCGAAAAAGCCGGCGACCGCCTTGCCTGGGTCCTAAACCAGACTTTGCAATAGAATAAGAGACATGCTCTCAGAGTTTGACGACAGGCCCGCGATCCCGCTATGGCTGTTAGCGGGGGCGGCGCTGGCTATGGTCGTGCACCTCTACCTGGTCTTCATGTGGGTGCCGACGGAAGCCACCATGGGGATCGTCCAGCGGCTGTTCTATTTCCATGTGCCGGCTGCGGTGGCGCAGTTCACCGCCTGCTTCGTGGGCGGCATCGCGGCGGTTCTATACCTGGTAAAACGCGATCCGAAATACGACGATCTGTCGCTGGCTGCGAACGAGACCGTGCTGGTATTCGGCCTGGTCAATGTCGGATTGGGAATGCTGTGGGCGAAGCCGATTTGGGGTATTTGGTGGACGTGGGATCCGCGCCTGACCTCGTCTTTCGTGCTGCTGTTCCTCTACGGCGCGTACCTGGTGCTTCGGCCGGCCGCGCCGGTGGAGAGCCGGGGCGTGGTTTGCGCCGTAGTCTGCATCCTGGGTATGGCGGATGTGCCGCTGGTTTACCTGTCGAACCGGCTGTTTCGCACGCAGCATCCCGCGCCGGTGCTGGGAGGCGGTCCGGATTCCGGCCTGGCGCCCCCCATAAAGGCCACGTTGTTCTTCGGCATGTTCACCATGATGCTGCTGTGGGTGTGCGTGCTGCTGGTGAGGCGCCGCGTGGCCCGGCTCGAACGCGCCGCGGAAGATCTCACGCGGCGGTCGCACGAACTGGAAGATGTGAGGAGTTATTGAAATGGTCGATCCTAATTTGAGCTGGCTGTTCTGGGGATATGCCGCCGGCTGGCTGCTGATCTTCGGCTACCTGTTCTTCATCTCGCGGAAGGAAAGTACGCTGCGCCGCAAGATTTCGGAACTTCAGGAAGCCATGGAAGAGCGCTGGAAGCAGAAGAAGGCTTAAGCCTTCCTCTGCGCCTTTTTCATCACGATTCCGATCGCGATCAGCGCGCTTCCCACCATGAGCAGGTTCGCGGGCGGAGTGGTCGGGGCGCTGGCAGCGGCGGGCCTCGTACTTGCTTGCGCTGCCATTGTCCCCATCAAGCCCGCGATCGTCATCAGAAATCTGCTTTTCATCGTTGTTTTCACACCGTCGATTGTAGGGTTGGATTCCAGCGCAAAAAACGGCTGTACGGTTGGGTTGGGTACCGCCAGGTGGGCAAACCACTGGAACCGGGACCGTACCAGGCGTACGAAAAAAGAGCCCCCGATACCGGTCTTCTGGTACCGGGGGCTATCTAGAGGAGAAGAGCTTCGTGGATCTATCGTTCGGAACTTGCTGCGGACTTGCCGCGCTTGCGGATTGTGAAGCCCAGCCCGAGGATCGCGGCTCCCGCCATCACGAACGTTCCCGGCTCCGGCACCGGTGCGACCTGCGTCGTGGTGCCGCTGTACTGCACCGTGACGCCTTCCACATCGATCGCGCAGTCGGTAACGCCAATGGCGTAGTACGTGTACAGGGAAGATACTGAAGCGTTCAGCGCCGGGATGGTCAGGGATTGAGGGGCGTGGATCACTCCCGACTGGATCAGCGTCCAGTTACTGTCGTTGTTCGAGCCGTATACTTCGTAGTCTGCGCCGGCGTAATCCTGATAGAGGTTGAACGTGATCAGATTCGGCGTGGCCCCGCTCACCGAGGAGTTGTTGACAGTCTTGGTAACGTTCGCAAAATCCAGCACCACGCCATCCGTCGGCGCAATGAAGCCATTGTCCTGGCCGGCATTGCTGTTGTCGTCTCCGAGCCCTTCTTTTCCACCGAGATCCGGCTGGACCGTCAACCCGACGTTGGGAGTAGCGGACGTAGTCGGGGCGAGGTTGGTGTGCCCAGACCTGGGCGTGCCGTTGAACAGCCCATCGACACCGTAGGCCAGGATGTATCCAGCGCTTCCGTAGGCGTCGTTCAGCGCGATTTGCAGGCCGGCACTGGTGCCGCCTTGAGCATAGTTCCCTGCCGAGGGCAAGGTCGTGGTTGCATTAAACAGGATGGGTGTTGCCTGGGCCGGCGTTAGGATTACGGCTACTGTGAACAGGGCCGAAAACGCGATTCTGAACTCCAACTTTTCTCCCTCTGCCGCTTGCCGCGGCACTTACAACAGCGATTGTAAGTGAAATATTTTGGGTATAAAACGTACGTTTGTACTGTTCAGGTACCGCTGAATCGCGTTCGAAATACTATCGGTTTTGCATCTGGTACCAAGGTAATTCCGGTAAATCCGACTCCGAAATAGCCGCTATTTTCGACTCGCCAAACCTTGCGTTGGAAGGGTGTTTGTGCCGCATTTTCAATGAAACAACTTCGGCACCTGCATCCCCGGAACGAACTCCTTCCGGTAATCGCCAGAGCGACTCCAACCGCGCCAGGAGTGCCGGCGGCGATAGTACTTGCACCGGCGCATTAGCCTTGCACCGGGGGAGGCCTTATTTCAAAACGAGATTATTCCGACCGCCGCCAACCCGCTCCATCGGCCGCCAGCACACGTTCCGTGGCCGCTACAATAGTGACTTCCATGTCACGGCGCAATGGATTGATTCTCTTCCTGGCCCTCGCGGCGCTCTTCCTGTTCCTCAATCGGCCCGCGTATAAAGGCTATTTCACCGACGACGATTTCGATAATCTGAGCTGGACCAGCCAGAGTCCTATCAGCGCGTTCGTGGTCGGTCTCATCACGCCGAAGTTTCAAACCAACAACTTCCGTCCCGTGGGCCACCTCTTTTACCATGTGGAAGCCGCGTTATTCGCATTCGATTTCCGAAAGTACCTGGCCGCGACCCATGTGCTGCACTTTCTGAATGTCTGGCTGTTGTGGCTGCTGGCGCGCAGGTTGGGCTCGAATGCCTTCGCCGCGGCAGCCGCCTGCGTCTTTTTCGCTTTTCACCCCGGCTATTTCGAAGCCGTGTGGAAACCGTCATACGTCTTCGACATCCTGTGCGCGACGTTTTGCCTGCTCAGCCTGCTGAGCTATCTGCGTGGCCGCTGGGTGATTAGTTTCATTTGCTTTTGGCTGGCCTATAAGGCCAAAGAGACCGCCGTCATGCTGCCTTTCGTGCTGGCCTGCTACGAAACGTGGCTCGGCAAGAAGCAATGGAAAACTCTCGTGCCTTTTTTCCTGGTTTCTGCCTGGTTTTCGATACAGGCTTTGGTGATCAGCCCAAATTCCGGGCCCGGCAACGACTACGTTTTTCACTTCACCCTGGGCGCGCTGGCAGTGACCACCGCCTACTATGCCGGCCGGGTGTTTCTGGTGCCGTATCTCGGGTTTGCGGTGCCGGTGGCCGCATGGTTCAGCACCAACCGCAAAGTCTGGTTCGGTGCCGCGGCCATGCTCCTGTTTCTGACGCCCATGCTGTTCCTGCCCGGGCGGATGGAGACGGCCTATTGTTATTTGCCCTTTATCGGGCTGTCGATCGCCCTGGCCGGGGCGGCGGAAGCGTTCCACCCGGCCGTGATCGTCGCCGCTCTGATCCTGTTTGCCCCTTGGGAGCTTCACGATATCAGAATCGAGCGCCGCGATAAGCTGGCGAAGGACGACGACGCGCGCGCCTGGGTGACCGCATTTCGCAAGCTGCCGCCCGGTCCGGTCAACACCTTCCTTTGGAACGGAAAGCCTTACGGCTTTGGGGATTTCGGTATCGAGGCGGCTATCAAATGTTTTCACCCCGAACCCGGCGTGAAGATCCGGTATTACCAGAAGCCGCCCATCGCACTCGATAACGGCCGGGACGCGGTATTGACGTGGAATCAGGGCCTGCATCGCCTCGACTTCGCGACGCACACCCCGGATACGCCCGACGCTTCGTACATCGACACCAATTCCGCCACTCCGCTGTGGCAACTCGGAGAAGGATGGTCGAACCCGGAGGGCGGCTTCCGCTGGATCGCTCCTTTCGCAACCGCTCGGCTCGCTCGTCCGGCGGGCGCTGCGCGGTTTGAGATGCGCGTGATGGCCATCGCTCCGCTGCTGCAAAAAACGGGCCGCGTCACGGTGCAGCTGTCGCTGGATGGCAAACCGCTGCCGGCACAAAGCGTCCCCCGGACCGATTGGCAAACACTGCAATGGGACCTGCCGGCCGCGCCGCCGGGAACAGCCAACATCGCCATCACCGTTGCCCCGCCCTTCGAGCCTCCAGGCGATCCGCGGACGCTGGGAATTCCCGTGGGCAGTTTCGGATTCCGCTAGATTACGGCTCGGTTGCGGCCAGCATCAGCGGCCGCCCGCGAGCCGCCGGTCGATGGAGCACGCTCCACCGCCATTGATCATGAGGCAGGTGGCAATGGCGAGCACCAGCAGGTGAAACTCGATGCCCTCGCCTTTCTGCGTACCGGCCCAATTGGCGAACAGGCCGAAATGAAGGTGTACCTTGAAGATCGCCACCAACATATTAACCAAAATCCCGAAAGCCGCGACTCGCGTCAAAAGGCCAATTACCAGCCCGATGCCGCCGAAGAACTCCGCGGCAATCGCGAGAAACGCAAACGGCGCGGGAATGTGCATGTAGGTAGTGAACCTGTGCATGGTGGCGGAAAATCCCTGGCCGCCGAACCATCCCAGCATCTTTTGCGATCCGTGAGCGAAAATCACGAAGCCCAGCACCAGCCGGAGGATCGCGGGGGTGCCACTGTTCCCGGTTCGCAGCAGTTTTCGCATGGTCATGCCCTTCTGCGAATTTCGGCGCGCGCCTCGTCTTCGGCGGTTCGCTTCCGCTCGGTCTCGCGCTTATCGTGCAGTTTCTTGCCCTTGGCGAGCGCGAGTTCGCACTTGATGCGGCCGTTTTTCAGATAGATTTTGGTGGGAATGAGCAAAAGCCCTTTGTCGCGGGTCTGCGTGAGGAGCTTATCGATTTCGCGGCGATGCAGCAGCAGTTTGCGATTGCGGATGGGCGGGTGGTTTTCCCGGTTGCCATGGGAGTATTGGCTGATGTGCGCATTCACCAGCCAGGCTTCGTTTCCGAGCACCGCTCCATAAGCTTCCTTGAGCTGGATTTTGTTGTCTTTGGCGGCTTTGACCTCGGTGCCGGTGAGCACCATCCCGGCTTCGAAGCGGTCGAGCAGGAAATAGTTGTGGCCGGCTTGCCGGTTCTCACTCAGGATTTTGAGGGAATTGTCTCGCTGGGCCAAAGTCGCTTCTCGCGGTCGTTTTCATCTTAGCGCAGGCAGTCGCGGTTCCGCGCAGCTCCGGTCCGCCCGCCCAAGCGCCGCGCCCGCCCAAGCGCCGCGCCGAAGCTAGCGGCCGATCGTCACGGGGATCTCCACTTTTACCGTGGCGGGTGGCAGGCAGAGGCTGTTATTACAGGATTGCGCCTGCACATTCACCACCAGACTCCGCGCGCCTGCGGCCGTTTCCGGCGCGACCTTCAGGGGCAGCAAGAACCTGGCGGAACTTTCGTAAAGCTCCACGTCCATGTGCAGAGTCGGGTCCTGCAAGGTCTGTGGCTCGTCGCCTTTGATGGGCCCGGTCAACTGGAATGGCTGCCCTTCCGCGACCCAGATGCGGGTGGGTACCGGGCCATCTTCGACCGGTTTCATAGAGTAGATGTGCCAGCCCGGCTGTATGTTGGCCGTCAACGTCAGGGTGAAGCGGGCGCCGGATTTGATCGCCTTCGCGGGAGCGCCGGTAAGTTTCCACGCCACCGGGTTCGGCGGCGCGGCGGCGCACGCCATCGCCATCAATACCGCACAGGCGATGCGCTTCATCGTGCGCCGCCCGAACTGCTGGTGGGGATGTGTTGAGCCGCGGGGTTCAGGTCCACGTAAGCGGCGTCGAGGATGTGTTTGGTTTTGGCATCCTGCACGAAGACCACCACGGCCAGATTCCCGCGATCGATCTGGTATTTCTTCTCCACGAATTTGAACGGGCTGCCTCGATGGCCTTTGGCTTCGTAGTCGTCGAGCTGGGTTTTCAGGCCGGCGCTGATCTTATCGAGGTCGAAGGTCTGCTCCACCGGCGCGGGTGCCGTGGGGTCGAACGCGAATCCGTCGTCATCCTTGCCGCCCATCGCGCGGACCACCATGGGATGGAACCGGATGCCGTTTTCGCCGCTGTAGGTCAGTTCTTTTTCGAGCAGAACGACCTGCACTTTCAGGTCTTTCGATTGGCTCTTCACGCCATCGATGGACGCGGCTACTTTCACCGAATTGCCGGCCGCCGACGCATTCACGGCGATCTTGGCTTCCGCCGGCGACTCCAGTTCTTTTTCAATCGGTTGCTGGATATGTTCCCAGACGGACTTGGTTTCCTCGCGGCCCGCGCCATTGAATTTAACGCTGCCGCCGTCGATGAAGTAGGTCGGCACGCCGCGCACATCGTAATACTTCAGGCGTGCCGCGGTGTCGGAGTTCGCCATGGGGTCTGGTTTCGGAATGTGCTGGTGATACATCAGCACCATCAGATCTTTGCGGGAATAGCGCTGCATGGCGGCATCGAAAGCCAGATCGGCGCCCACGCACGGCGGGCAGCCGGCGCCGGTGAAAACCTCGGCAAGAACCAAGCGGTCGCTGCGCTTGGCGGAGGGCTGGTAGACATCCAGGTGCAGGGGCTCGGGGAAGCGCTTATGGTACTCGGCATCCAGCATTTCCTCGAGTCCCGCAGTATCGCCGTTGTGCGTCTTGCTGTACGCCGAAGAAAGCGCCGCGATCGTGGATGGACTCGACTGGCCTCCCAGGCGCGCCGCGACCAGGTACTCGAGGGCTTGCGGGTAATCTCCCTTCTGAAGGGCAATCTCGCCCAAAGTGGCCTGCGCGCCGGGCTGATCGCGGTCTTCCGCGTGCGCTTCAGTGAGAGTCTTGATGGCCGCGGGCATATTGCCGAGCTCAAATTGGATGCGGCCGAGCGTAGCAAGCCGGCTTGCGCGCGATTGGTTAAACCGCTTGATCAGTTCCGCCTCGGTGGGAGGCTTCCTCTCCTCGGCGTCCTTCGCCGTTTTCGCGAATTTCGCGAATTGTGCCTTCTGGTCGGCCACGAATTGGCGCTCGTTCAAGCCATTTACGCCGATTTGTGCGTAGTTTTCGGCATCCTTCAGCAGAACCTTGTTAGTCAGCAGTGTGCCCGCGATCTGATTGGCAAGCGACGCTTTGGTCTTCTTGTTCTTGGCCCCTTTCAGCAGGCCCTTGGCGACTTGCTGAATGCGCGCGGTCTGGTCCGGCATCCCCGAAGCGAGCGCGGAGAGGATGCCGAAGTCGGCGGCTTCCACCGAAGAGCTATTGGGGAAATCCTTTTTGAACTTTTCCAGCGCAGCCACCTTCTGCGCGGGGTCGGTGATCTGGTTGGCGTCACGGAAGGCCTTCGCATCGGGCGGAGTCTCCGGCGCTTTTTTCTCGGGTTGGTTGGATTGAGCGTGCACCGCCGGAACGGCGAGCGCCAACAGGAAAGTGAATACCGCAGTCGGAACTCTCATCTGAGACCTCCCGGATGACCGCTATTCTATCAGTACGAGCCTGGTCTATTTCGCTGCCAGGGCGGCGAGTTCGACTGCGATTGACAGGATGCTGCGGCCGAGCGGCGACGGGTGTACGTCGCAGGGGGTCACGGTGTATGGGCCGGGCGGCAAGCGGACCAACAGACCTGCCTGGCAGGGATCGCCGTTAAATGGCGCGGAGGCGGTCTGGAAGGGCGCATAGCCGTTGGCGATGGTGATGTTCGGGAACTGCGCGGCAACGGCCGTCATGGCGGAATTGAGCGCCTGCGCCACGGGATTCAGGGCAGGGGAAGGCGAGTAATAAGTCAGGAGAATCAACTTGCCGCTGTACAAGGCGCGGATATTTCCCAGGATCGTTGCCAGGTTTGCGCCATAAGTCTGCAGGATAGGTGTAAGAATGCCATCGGCGCAAGCCGTGGTGGTGCAGTCCGCCAGTGCCGTGAGGTTCAATAATATATCGTCGGCGCCGATACTTAAAGTTACAAGCTTGATGTTTTTGTTGGTCTCGAGTTGGGTTGCCGCGAATGCCATTTGCGATCCGGTGTAACTCACATGCAGGCCGTAGGTGCTTTTAAACGGCGGAATGGTGGGCGCGGGAGGCTGGTAATGCGGAGAGTTGCATCCGTTATCCGGTGTCGAGGGAACCAGAAAGCTTCCGCTGGTCTCTCCGGGGCAAGAGGCATTGATTAACTGATTCATGCCCAATAACCGGTCGATATCGGCCACGCTTTCGGGATAGCCGGTGAACTGCGCAGGAGAAGGCTTTATGTCGGAATAGGGCGGCAGCAGAGTCACGTTCATGCCGAATGGAAGCGAATCTCCCAGCGCCAGGTATGTATAACCGTGTTCGCCGCCCGCCCAAACTGGCACTACTAAGAGGAAGAAACTAATATAAGTAGCGAGTTTGATCATGGAGGCCGACTTTCTCGATCATTATGGCATCCCCAGATCGGAAACTATGTAAAGATAAGAACGGAGACCCCGCTCAATGTGCCTATTCTTACCGCGGGGTAAGTGGCGTGTTCGAGATGTCGGCCGGTTAAACGGCCATGGCGCGCCGCGGCTCGAACGTATAGCCGAAGCCGCGAACGGAGTGAATCATGACCGGATTGGCCGGGTCGCCTTCCACCTTTTGGCGGAGACGCAGAACGTATACGTCTACCGCGCGGTCGGTAATGGCGCGGTCCTGGCCCCAGACCGAGTTCAGCAACTGCTCGCGGCTGAAGACCACTCCCGGACGGCTCATCAGGAATTCCAGGAGGCGGAACTCCGTGGCGGTCAGCGACAGCGGAATGTGATTGAGACGGACCTGCCGGCTGGCGGGGTCGAGTTCCAGGCCGGCCGCCTCCAGAACGCGCGGCGGAGACGACTGATTGCGGAACTGGAGCTTGATGCGCGCGATCAGTTCGCGCACGAAGAACGGCTTCACGACGTAATCGTTGGCGCCCAGTTCGAGACCGACGATGCGATCGGTTTCCGAGGCGCGCGCGGTCAGAAAAATGACGGGGATGGGCGACAGATCGACATCTTTACGGATCCCCTTGCAGATGTCCAGACCGTCGGAATCGGGCAACATGATATCGAGCAGGATCAGGTCCGGGCGAACCTGCCGGCAAAGTTCGATGGCGCCTTTGCCGGTTTGCAGCCCGGTCATGGAAAAGCCCTCTTTTTCGAGGTTGTACTTCAGAAGAGAGAATAAGTCCGCGTCGTCTTCGATTAAAAGAATTTTCTTCATGATGCTGCTACAAACCTACCAGTGGAAGAGTTACGAATTCGTTAAGGCGCAGTGAATTCTGGATTAAGGGATGTTCCGCGGCCGCATCAGGCCGATTCTTCAAATCGGTAGCCGAAACCGCGAACCGTAGTCAGATGGCGTGGATTGTCCGGCTGCTCTTCGATCTGTTCCCGCAATCGGCGCACGTGGACGTCTACGGTTCGCGGAGTCACGAACCGCTGCTCGCCCCAAACCGATTCCAAAAGCTGATCGCGGCTGTACGCGCGGCCGGGGTGCGTCAGGAAGAACTCCAGCAAATTGAACTCGGTCGAGGTGAGCGAGAGTTCCGTCTCGGCATGAAAAACGCGGCGCGCTTTGCGGTCGAGCCGGAACGGGCCGATTTCCATCGCCGGCGGCTCGGCATCCATCTCTTCCCGGCGCAGGTGGGCCTTCACCCGCGCGATGAGTTCCCGCGGACTGAAAGGCTTGGTCATGTAATCGTCGCCGCCGATTTCCAGCCCCAGAACCCGGTCGACTTCGTCGGAGCGGGCGGTGAGGAACAACACCGGGATTCGCGCCAGCGCGGGCGATTGGCGAACCTGGCGGCAAACCTCGAACCCATCCGCATCGGGAAGCATGACGTCGAGAATGATGAGGTCCGGCTTGGCTTGCTCGAGCAGCTTGAGCGTGCCCTTGGAGCCGGTCAAAATGTGTGCTTCGTAGCCATGACGCACCAGGTTGTATTCGATGAGCGACGCAAGCTCGGCTTCATCTTCTACGATGGCGATTCGCTTTGGCATGCGGTAGGGATCGAAGTTCTATTGTAATCGGCAACCGGTCTCCGCACCGGACCCGGTTTGGAAAGCCCGAGGCCGGGATTGGCTTCCCGCCACGCCGCTAGAGCCGCGCGCCTACGAAAACCTGGCAGACGATCCCCTCGTTATTTAAATTAGTGGTACAGGCGGCGGTACACGTCGGCGTTGCGCAGGACGGCCTGCACATAGTCGCGCGTCTCCGTAAACGGGATGGATTCCACGAACTCGGCGGGCTCGCGATACTGGTTCCAGGAGAGCCATTTCACTAATTGCGCGGGGCCGGCATTGTAGGAGGCTAACGTTTCCTCCAGCTTGTCGCTGTTTTCGTCCAGCATGCCGCGCAGAATCGCCGCGCCGAGCTTGAGATTGACAGCCGGCTGGAACAACATGCGATTGGTGAAACGCCCGACGCCGGCCTTGCGGGCCACTTCGCGCCCGGTGCCGGGACGCACCTGCATCAGCCCATAAGCCTTGGCTGGCGAAAGAGCCGCCGGGTCGAATTCCGATTCCTGGCGGATCAATCCGGCCATCAGGAACGGGTCGAGGCCATCCTGGTGCGCGCTGTGCTCGAGGTCGGTCCGGTACGGCAGCGGGAAAAGGGTTTCCCAATACTTCCGCGGCGCGGCGTTGAACGGCAGGCTGAGATACTCCGGCGACATGCCTTTCATGATGTGCATCGCCGTGTGCGGCGCGTCGGCCGCGCCGGCCATTTCCATGCCGAGCAGTGCGGACTGCCCGCCATTGCGCGCACCGAAGCGCAGTTCGGAATCGGCGAGATCGGAGAGACCCGCGGCGCGCAGCAGGCGGGACCGTTCGATGCGCAGTTCCGTGAGGTGCGACGGCGCCTGCGGCAGAGGCGATGCCGCCGGCAGCGTCAGGACGGAAAGGAATTCGCCGATCGGCATCCTGGGCGCGACATCGGCGGGGTGGCGCTCGCGCGCGAGCATCGAGTAATAGTGGTTTTCCCAGGCGCTGATGAGGCGGCGGTAACAGGCCAGCGCGGAGCCGGGATCGCCCTGGCGTTCGAACCCGCGGCCCAGGAAGTAGAGCGCGGCTCCGGCCGTCGGATGGTTCGGATAGTCGCGCGCATGGTCCATCAGCATCTGCTGGGCTTGCGGGTCGTCGTGCAGGTATGCCTGGAAGGTTACTTTCCAGTGAGCCAGGGCGGCATCGGGCGCGTGGGGGAAATCCTGATAGATGGCGCGATAGAGCGGCACGAATTCGTCCGGCCGGTTGACCAGCAGAAAGCGATTGGCCGCCGAGAGCAGGGCTTTCAATCGCCACGGCGAGTGCGGATAGTGCTCTGCCATGCGATCGAGGGCGGATTTCATTTCGTCGTCGTCGGTGAGGTGGCGTGTGGCTTCCACCAGGTACGCCAGGCGTTCGGCATCGGCTTCCGATTCCGGCAGCTCCAGTTCGCGGAGATAAGGATAAGCGGTGGCGATGCGGCCATCGAGTAATTCCACTTCGCCGATACGCACGCGAGCCTGATCGCGCTCCGGCCCGGTGAGTTCCACCGCCAGATCGTGGTATTCGGCGCGTGCCTGGTGGAGGGAACGCGTTTCGAGAAGCCGGTCGGCGTGGTGCAGCAAAAGCTGCGGCGAAGGCGGCGGGTAGGCGGCGCCCATGGATTCCTTCAGGCTGAACAGGGCGGCGGTGGCGTGGGCGGCTGCTTCCCCGGTGAGGTACTGCGCGGCCACCCGCTGATAGATCTCTATGGCGTGCGGCTGATCGCCTGCGGCGAGGTAGCTGTCGGCCAGAGCCACGTCGCCATCCGGCTGGGGGAGCTCACTATGGTGGTCGCGCAGGAGCTTGACGGCATCGCCGGCGGACGCGTCCTTCATGGCGCGCGCCTGAAGAATCCAGCTTCTGCCCGCGAACGGCGAGGTAACTTCACCGGAATAAACCGGCCGCAAGCTCTCCGCAATGCCGTCGAAGTCTCGCGATTCCACCCGGGCGGAGGCCAGAAAATAAGCCGTGTAATCGCCGATGGGCGCCAGCTTGTTTTGCGCTTTGCGCAGGTCGGCGATGGCGTCGGCGTAGTCTCGAGTTTCATAGGCCGCGACTCCCAGGGCGAGGTGGGCCAGCGGCGCTTCTTTCGGGTGCGCCGCGGCGTACGATTCGACCGCGGCGCGGTGCGGAGCGGAGGGAGTGTCGCGCAGGACCCGGACCATGCCGGCCAGCGTGGATGGCAGCGGCTTGGCCGCGGCCCGCGACGCCCTTTTAGACCCACTTCTGGTTTGCGGACTGCCGGAAGCGGTGAGCGCGGCGAGAGCCAGCAGGCTAAACCAGAGGGCCGGGATAATCTTTGCCGAGCAGGTCCGCATCGTCGTGGGCCAAAGTTCGCACCAGCTCCACGTGGATATAGTCCACCATGTTGGGGCACTGAGCGAAAAACTTCTGGTGAAATGCCGCGCGCGCGGAGTCGATGCGCGAGTGCAATGCGGCGTACAGATCGTGTTGGACGCGGCCCGCTTGAACCGCCGCCCCCTCGTTCAATCGCATTTGCGCGACTTGAGCGCGCGCGAATCGCTGCGCGCGCAAGTGGATGGCCTGATCTTCGGGCGTGAGCGCGTCCCACGCCGACGCTGGAGCGGGTTGGGTTTCCGGTGCCGGTGCGGCGGCGATCGTCACCAGCGTGGGTTCCTCCGGTTTGGGCGGTTCCGGCGGGACCAGCGAATCCCACACCGCGGCGGCCACCTGCGAGAGCATTTCCAATGTCGCGCCTTGGGCGGCGTCCCAGCAGTAAAGCAGCGCCGGAACGCGGCCGCGGACCACCAGCGGGTAGACGTAGGCGCGGCCATCGGGCGCATGCGATACCAGCGAGACCAGGCGCGCGGAGACCTCGGCGGCGCTGGTGACGGCGATTACCGGATCGCGCGTCTCCACCGCGCCGGCAAGTGCCGGAGCGGCGGCGAGGGGAATTTCCAGCGACGCGAAGTCGGCGCCTTCCTCCGCCGCGACGCCACGGATCTTGTCCCCGTGAGCCGCGCCATCGGCAATGTGCAGGATGGCCGCTCCGGCGGCGAACGCGATGGCGGCATCCAGCAGGGTGGCGCCCAATTCTTCGAGGCTCGCGGACTGACAGATGCGGCGCACCGATTGGTTCAGCTGATCGGCCAGTTCGCGCCGCGCCCGCCCGCGGGCGTCGTCGAAGAGGCGCTCCACTTCGGCGGACAACTGCGAGAGTTGGCCTTCGAGCATCTGGCGAAGAGGAGAGACCGGAACTGGGGCGCCCATTCCTGCGACTATTTTAGCAGGTGAGGAAAAGAGGACCGGCAGAGTGTGGAGCGGCGGAAGGCGGAAGCCAGGGCGCCGCTCCTTTGCGGCCGCGCGCCGCCAAGCCCAGGCTGTGCCAGTGCCCCACCGGGACAATGAAAAGCACCGGCACCCGCTAATGCCCGGCGGAGGCGCGCGCGGTCGACAGGAATACGATGCATACTGGAAAGCCCACTTCGTACGGATCGGCGGTGGGCGTCAGGTTGCCGCTCTGCGGGTCGATTTTGAACGTCACGATGTTGCTGGAATCCTGGTTGGCGGCGAACAGATAATGGCCCGACGGATCGATGGCGAAATTGCGCGGCGTCTTGCCCCCGGATGGAACCGTGCCGGCAAACAGTAGCGTCCCCTTGGCGGCATCCACCTTGAACATGGCGATGGAATCGTGTACCCGGTTAGAGGTATAGAGGAACCGGGAATTGGGATGCAGCGCGATCTCGGCGCCCGATTTCGGACCGGTGTAATCCTGTGGCAGCGCGGAAATCACCTGGATCGCGCGCATGGTTCCCTTGTCGGCGTTGTAGCTGAATACGGTCACGTTGGCTGCCATCTCGGATTCGACATAGGCGAACTTGGAATCGGCTCGGAACACGATATGGCGGGGGCCGGAACCCGGTTGGACTCTCGCGAACGGCGGATAGTTCGGCGTCATGCCCTTGGCGGCATCGATGTGGTAGGAGAGAATCTCATCGAGCCCCAGGTCGCAAATCCACACGAAGCGATTATCGGGCGAGATGGCGGCATTGTGCGCATGCGGTCCGGCCTGGCGGTCCGGATTCACGCTCTTTCCGGAATCCTGAAACGTTGCGGCGGCCTCGCCGAGCGAGCCATCGGCATGGATCGGGATGGCCGCCACGCTGCCATTGTTGTAGTTGGCGACAAACAGCCATTTGCCGGTGTGGTCGACTGATAAATGGCACGGCCCCGACCCCTTGGACGATACCTGGTTGATGGCTTTCAACTTGCCGCCCGGCTCGACCGCGAAGGCGCTCACGGTGCCGTTGTCGTTCTCATTGACGGCGTAAAGAAAGCGCTGGCTGGGGTGTACGGCGAGGAAAGACGGGTTGGATGTCTCGGCGGCGAGGCCAATGGATTTCAACTTACCGCTGGACCGGTCGAAGTTATAAGCATAGATGCCTTTACTCGGTCCCCGGGTGTAAGTTCCGACATAGACGGTCCAATCCTGGGCGAAGCTGATCACGGCGAAGACCGTCATCAACAGCGTGGCGATGCGGGTAACGATTTTCATGGTTTTAATCCGGAAGACTCATGGCGATAATGTTACCGCCCGATACGAACGCGATATATTCCTTGCCGTCGAACTCGTAGGCCATGGGCGAGGCGTGCCAGTTGGGCGTGTTGGCCTGGAAACTCCACAGCGCTTTGCCCGTGGCCGCATCGGCAGCCACGAACGATCCCGCCTCCTCTTCGAAGAAGACCAGTCCCGTCGCGGTGGAGATCACGCCGCCCCATGACCAATCGCCGCCCGGCTGAACGATCTCCCATTTATCCTCGCCGGTCTGGTAATCGATGGCTCGCAGAATGCGCTGCGGCTTGGGACTTTCGGTGCTCGATTCGGTTCCCCCGAGGTAAGTTTTCCCCGGCTCCCAAGCGGGTTGATTGCGCTTGCTATAAATACTGCACCGTTCGTTAGTCTGGAAGTAATACATCCCGGTAACGGGATTGAATGAGGGCGAATACCAATTCGTGGCGCCATCCTGCGACGGGCAGACGTGGGTGCCCTTTTCGGCCGGTTCCTGATTGGGAAGCTTCATGGGGCGCCCATCTTTGCCGATGCCGCTGGCCCAGGTGACGTGACGGAGGAACTGCCTGGCCAGAAGGAGCGTGCCATCGGCCCGGTCGAAAACGTAATAGAAGCCGTTGCGATCGGCGTGCAGCATCAGCTTGCGCTGCTCGCCCTGCCAGGGGGCATCGACCAAGACGGAAGTTTCGGTGGAATCCCAGTCCCACAGATCGTGCGGCGTGAACTGGTAATACCACTTGAGCTGGCCCGTCCGGCGGTCGAGCGCCAGGATGCAATCGGTGTACAGATTGTCACCCGGGCGCGCGTCGCCATTGTATTCTTCGCTGGGATTGCCGGTGGGCCAGTAGACGATGTCGAGCTCCGGATCGTAGCTGCCGGTGAACCACGTGGGCCCGCCGCCATGGGCGAGTTCGCTGCCTTTCCAGGTTTCCGATCCTTTCTCGCCTCGCCGGGGAATCACGTGGAAGCGCCAGGCTTCCTTGCCCGTCGCCTGGTGGAACGCGACTACCAGCCCGTTGGCGCCGTGCTCGCCGCCGGCTACGCCGGTGACCACCAGATCGCCGGCCGCCAGGGGAGCGGAACTGGCGCCGTAGTTCTGCGCGGGATCGGCAATGGGTGAATCCCAGACCAGTTCGCCCGTGAAGCGATTGAGCGCCACGATGTGGGCGTTATCGGTTTCCAGAAAAACCTTGTCGCCGGCGGCGGCCACGCCGCGATTCACCCCCGTGTCGTTGTACAGCTTCGGCGTTCTGGGGCGAACGAACCGCCAAACCTGGCGCCCAGTGCCGGCATCGAGCGCGAGGCACTGATTGGCGTCGGTGACGTACATCAGGCCTTCCACCACCACGGGCGTGGCTTCCAGGTGGGTGGGCGGCGCGGAGTTGAAATTCGCCGGCGGAAACGCCACTTCCCAGCGGGGCGCGAGACGGCCGACGTTCTCCCTGGTGATCTGCGCCATGGTGGTGTAGCGATTGCCGCGCGGATCGCCGTTGTATTGCGGCCAATCCACCTGGCTGGTGACTTCCCGATATTTGCCGTCGGCTTTGCGCAGAAGGTGCACCTTGCCGTCATCGCTGCGCATTTGCAGGTCGTCGAAGCCTTCGGCGAGCACCGCCCCATTGAGCCTGGCGCCGCCGGCGATATCGACGGAAGCACGCGGCAGAACGGGCGCGTCCGCGCGCGGCGTAATGGAATGCAGGAAACGCAGCAAGCCCGCCAGTTCCAGGCCCTCCACGGCGTTGGGCGGCATGCCGGCTTCCGGCACACCCTTGTGAATGAGCGTAGTAAGCTGCGCGTCGGAGCCGAGCGCGGCCAGACGCTCGACAATGTTGGGTCCCATTTCGCCGCCCTTGCCATCGCCTCCGTGGCAGCGGGCGCAGCGTGTTTCGAAAACCTTCCGCCCGAGGACCGCGGTTGCCGGCCGAGGCTGCGATTGGCCTTGTCCCTGCGCCGCCAATTGACAGGCGGCCGCCAGTCCCACTACCAGGAGCACCCCGAAGCGCATACGGATCATTGTATGTACTGGTAAGTCACAAACGCCAGTTTCCGGCTGTCGGGCGACCAGGAGTTCACATTCATGGTTCCCTGTCCGCCGAAAAGCTTGGCCAGGACGGTGATTTTCCTGTCGGCGAGGTTCATCATTCGGACCATCACCTCCTTGTCGGGCGGATGCTGATCGGCCGGCACATCTTTACTGAAGGTGACGAACGCGATGCGCGTGCCGTCCGGCGAGACGTGCGCGAACCAGTTGTGGAAGCCGTCGTCGGGAGTGACCTGCTCCTGTTCGCTGCCATCGGGCTTCATGCGCCAGATCTGCATGCTGCCGGAGCGCACGGAGTTGAAATAAATGTACCGGCCGTCGGGCGAAAATTCCGGACCGTCGTCGAGCCCCTCGGCGGTGGTGAGGCGCGTTTCCTCACCGCCCGCGGCTGGGATCGTGTACACGTCGAAATTGCCGTTGCGCTGCGCGCAGTAGGCGAGCGTTTTGCCATCGGGCGAGATGCCGTGCAAGTAGGATGGCGCCTTCGGCGTGATCTTACGCGGTGTGCCGCCGGCCATCGGCACGAGGTAGATGCGCGATCCGCCGGGCTCGGTGTTGTCGCTGATCCCGGCCATGGTTCCATCCGGCGCAGGGACATGATCGTTATTGATGCGGACAATCGCGCCGGTGTCGATGGTGACGGGCTTGGCGCTGCCGTCCGCCGGAATGCGCAAAAGATGGCCTCCGGCGTTGAAGAGGAGCGTGTTGTCTTTGAGCCAGTTGGGCGCTTCGAAACGCCCGGTGGCGCTGTAGACGGCGCGGCGATCGGTGGACGCTACCGTGATAGTCTCCATCGTGCTGTAGAGCGTGCCTTTCGCCGTTGTGGGCGCGAGCGGCGTGATCCGGACGTTGGAGAAGATGGCGGTCTCGATGTTGTCCTTGTTGTGCGCGCTGACTCCGATTCCGATATAGAACGGACCATCGAGCGCGACCTTCATGGCAGGACCGGCGAAATGCGGCGCTTCGCCCTCATCGGCCAGGGAGAGATAGAAATCATCGCCGCGCTTAGTGAGTTCCAGGTGCTTGGGAACCGCGCTGACGTTAGCCTGCACCTCGTGGGTCGCGGCGCCCTTTGATTCTCGCGATTGCAGCGACGTCAAGCCGGCGACGTGCGCGGCGACGTCGCCATACGCCGAATCGGCGTCCAGGCTCTGGCGAATCATGAGCATGGCTTTCTTGTGCTCTTCGCCGGTTTTGGTGGCGAAGGAGATGTCGGCGGAGATGGAGACGTCGCCCGACATCTTTTTCCAGACGAAGAAAAACGCGTCGGCCGTACCCCAGACGTTTTCGCCGCTGGCCGTGACGCGATAGCTCCCCGTGGCGGGATCGTACGCCACCGAGCCCTTGTGCAGGACAGTGCCGATATCGCCGCTGGATTCGAAAATTCCCGTCTGTGCGTTCATGGCCGGCAGCGCCAGCCCTGCGACCAGAGCGGCGCATGCAATTGGGTTTCTCATAGGGATCGCAATTTCTTGTAGGCTTCCAGGCAGCGCTGCGCCGTCTCGAGTTCCGGGAACCGGCTGCCTTCCTGTTCAATCAGATAATATTCCACGCCGCCGGCGCTTTCGGCCGCCGCGAAAATCTGCGGCCACGGGCAAACGCCTTCTCCGAAGAGCACGGTATAGGCGCGAGAACCGGGTGCCCAGTCTTTCAAATGGAGGCTGTTGATGCGCCCGGGATTGGATTTGATCCACGCCACCGGGTCGGAACCCACCTCCACGCAGGTGCCGACGTCGAGTTGCAGCATGAAGTCCCGGGGCGTGTTGGCCGCGATGACTTCGATCGGCCGCTTGCCTTCGAGCATTTGGAACTCGGTCTGGTGATTGTGATAGCCGCCGCGCAATCCCGCCGCGCGGAATTTCTCGCTCGCCGCGGTGAGTGTTTCCGCGACATGCTTCCAGCCGTCCAGCGTTTTGGGGTTGCCGGCGCTGGCGTTCACGATGAATTTGGCTCCCAGAATATGGTTCCGGTCGATCGCTTTCGCAACGCCCTCCGGCGCGAAGGATTGCGGTCCGTTGTGGGTGGAGTTGCAGCGGACGCCGAGGTCGTCGAGCAGCTTCCGGACCTGTTTGGTGTAATCTTCCGTCCAATCGTAATACGGCGCGAAGAACTCCACGACCTGATAGCCCATTTTGGCGACCGCAGTGACGGTAGCGGGGAGATCTTTGGCCATTTCGTTGCGCACCGAAAAAAGCTCGAGTCCCACGGGGATCTTGCTTTCGGCGGCGGACCAGGCGATGGGCGCGATTGCGCTGGCGGCAAGGAACGATCTTCGGGTGAGGTTTGGTGACGGTTTCATGGATTTGGCCGCTACGTTATCATCCGGTGGGCGGCGGCGCAACGTGAGGCTGTTGAGCCCGCCTTTGGCGAGCCGTTCTTAAGACAGGCTGTCTTGAACATTTTCCGTAATCCGCTGATTTTACGTGGAGCGCGCTCTTTTTTCGAGACAGCCTGTCTTGAAGGACCGGATCCCCCCGCGGCTGGGCGCTTCTCCAGGGCTGCCTTCCTTCCCCATCCAGCCCTACGCGTTTTACAATTCTCTTTCGTCTCCGGCTTCCTCATGAACGAGATCTGGCATCAGAATTTCGATCCGTTGGGCAACCCGGTGCTGTCTACCATCGCGGCTGCCATCCCGGTTTGCGCGCTGTTTTATTTTCTGGCGGTGCGGCGGACGGCCGCCTGGCTGGCGGCCATCTATTCGTTCGGCATCGGAATCGTGGTGGCGCTTGCCGTGTTCCATATGCCCGTGCACATGGCGGCGGGCGCCGTGGCGGATGGCCTGGTGTATGGATGGCTGCGCATCGCGTGGATCCTGGTGGCCGCGGTTTTCGTTTACGACATCGCGGTGGAGACCAAACAGTTCGAAATCATCAAGCAATCCATCGGTGGAATCTCGGCTGACCGGCGATTGCAGGTGCTGCTGATCGCGTTTGCTTTCGGCGCGCTGCTCGAGGGCGCGGGCGGCGGCGGCGCGCCGGTGGCGGTCACCGGCGCGATGCTCGTCGGGCTGGGGTTTCCTCCGCTGCAGACCGCGCTGGTTTGCCTGGTAGCCAACTCGGCGCCGGTGGCGTTCGGCGGATTGGGCAATCCGGTGCGAACCCTGGTCGCGGTGACGGGTTTGCCGGAGGCCGATTTCAGCGCCATGATCGGGCGCATTCTGGGGATCGTGATTCTGATTCTGCCGTTTCTGCTGGTGCGCATTCTCTGCAAGGTTCGCGAGACAATGTCGATCTGGCCGGCTCTGGCGGTAGCGGCGGTGACTTCGGCGGGCATCCAGTTTCTCTGGTCGAACTACATGGATGCCTCGCTGGTGAACATTATTTCGGGCATTGGCACGCTCCTGGTGCTGGCCTTCTTTTTCGGGAAGGTGTGGCATCCGAAAGAGAGCTGGCGTTATGCCGGCGAGGCGGCGCCGGCGCCGCCCACCGGTGGGAAACTCTCGTGGGGACGCATTCTCCGCGCATGGTCGCCCTTCCTGATCGTGAGCTTGCTGGTGGTGGTGTGGGGCGCGCCGCCGGTGACGAAACTCCTGGAACGGACGTCGTGGCGGCCGCCGGTGCCGGGGCTGCATCTGAAGGTGGTGCGCATGCCGCCGGTAACGGCGAAGCCGTTTGCCGAGCCCGCCATCTTCGATTTTTCGTGGATCGCCACGCCCGGGACGGCGGCGTTCCTCGCGGGACTGATCAGCGGACCGCTTTTGGGCTTGTCGCTCAAGCGGACCGTTCAGGTTTTCCTGGGCACCTGCTGGCGGATTCGCCTCAGCGTGGCGGCGATCCTGTGCATGCTCGGGCTCGGATACCTGACGCGCTACTGCGGCATGGACGCGACGCTCGGCATGGCGATGTCGCACACCGGCGTGCTGTTTCCGTTCTTCGGCACGCTCATCGGGTGGGTCGGCGTGGCTTTGAGCGGGACGGATGCGGGGTCCAATGCGCTTTTCGGCAGCTTCCAGGCGATTACCGCCAATCGGCTGGGACTGAGTCCCATTCTGATGGGCGCGGCCAATAGCTGCGGCGGCGTAATGGGCAAAATGATTGCGGCGCAATCGCTGGTGATCGCCGCTACCGTGACGGGCAGGGAAGGTCAGGAAGGCACGATTTTCCGCGCCGTGCTGAAGCACAGCCTGGGGCTGGCGATGCTCGTGGGCCTCATCGTGTTACTGTTCGCGTACGTTTTTCCCGGCGCGATTCCGAGCGGGCACCATTACTGGTAATTGCGCCGAATTAAACTATAAGGAGGTATGAAACTCGCGTGCGCCGTGTGGTTGGCCGCCGTCGCGTTGGCCCAGACGCCCCCTGAAGTGAAACCGGCTGCGGTGGAAGGCAAGGTGGTGAGTTCGCTCACGGGCGAACCGATACGCAAAGCGGAGTTGACGCTAACCACCAGCTTGATGCCCGATGATGCGGGTGTTGGGTTCGATCTCGCGGCCCTCGGTGACGATTTCAAGCTGCCGGAACAGCCGCCAAAGCCGAAAGAGCCGAAGAAGACTTATGCCGCGACGTCGGACGCGTCCGGTAAGTTTCGCTTCGAGGGAGTGGATGCCGGCGCTTACTACCTGAAAGTAAAACGAGCCGGGTTCGTGGAGCAGACTTACAAACCTGCCGGCGCGCTCGCGCCTGATGGCCGCCTCCATTTGACGGCCGGGCAGGAACTGGCGGACATTGCGCTTCGCCTTGTGCCGCAAGGCGCCGTCTCCGGGAAGGTCGTCGACGAAGATGGCGACCCGATTGGCGACGCCATGGTCATCGCGATGAAACCCAGCTATGCCAGCGGACACCGTTCTCTGTTTCCGGGCGACGGCAGTCAAACCAACGACCGCGGCGAGTTCCGGTTGGGCAAGCTGGCGCCGGGCCGCTATTATCTCGTGGCACAAGCGGTGGCGCCGATGAATTTCATGGGTGGCGTACCTCCACCGCCGAAGGACGGGTCTCCGGAGACAGGCTATGTCTCAACTTACTTCCCCCGCTACCTGGATGTAGAGGAAGCCGAAGCCATCGACGTGGCGGCCGGCGCGGATCTTCCGGGATTCGTCATTCACCTGCAGAAATCGCGCGTGGTGCGCGTGAAAGGCACCGCTCTGGGAGCGGACGGTAAACCGCTGAAGCAAGCTCAAGTCATGCTGATGGCCGGCGCGAATGCCGGTTCCATGCGGATGGCATCGACCGACGCCGCGGGAAAGTTCGAGATCGCCAACGTCGCACCCGGCGTTTACACGGCCATGACCATGCAGATCTTCGGTGCGTCCGGAGGGTCGCCCTCCATCACCATGCAAACGCTGGTTGTGCCGGGCGAGGGTCTATCGGATGTGAACCTCGGAAGCGTGCCGGAAGCCAGTTTGCCCGGCCGCGTGACAGTCGGCGACGGCGGCAAAGTTGCGCTGAAGGGAATCGTCATCAACCTGGAGGGCGATGGCGCTCAGATGATGCCGCTCTCGGCGAGGGCGGACGATTCCGGGGCTTTCGTTTTGAAGAAGGTGGCGCCCGCCAGTTACGATCTGAAAGTGATCGGCGTGCCGGCGGGAGCTTACGTGAAATCGGTGCTCTGGAACGGGCGCGAAAAACTGGGTGAAGCATGCGATTTTTCGGCGGGCGTCGGCGGCGACTTGCAGGTGATTCTGGGCACGGAGGGCGCCGCGTTCGATGCCAAAGTCATGCGGGACGATAAGCCGGTGGAAGACGCGGCGGTGGTCTTGCTTCCCGAGGACGCCGGCCATCGAAACAGCGAGACGGCGCGTTCGGCATCGACCGATGGCGTGGGGCACGTGGCGTTCCAGGATGTGCGGCCGGGGAATTATTTGGTGTTCGCGTGGGAAAAGATAGACTATGGCGATTGGTTCGATCCGGCACTTTTGAAAGCCGCGGCCAACAGCGCCGTGAAGGTGACCATCACCGCGCGGGATAAACAGCACGTGGACTTGAAGGCGATTCCGGCGGCCAAGTGAGCTAGCGCATTACGTAGAAATCGTACGCGATCGTCCAGTGGGATTCTTTGCCGGGCGCGATTTTCATCTCCACAAAATCCTCCGGGCAGACCGTGGTGCGGATCGACCAGAAGTTGATCTTCCACAGCGGATGGTCTCCTGTCACGTGGACGCCGGCGCCGGTTTTGCGATTCTCCACGCGGAAATCGAAGTCGCGGGCGGAGTCGCCAAACCCGGTCAGTTGCGTGAAGACGCTTTCGCCTCCCGGCTGCAGTTCACGGAGGTAGTCGAGTTCCTTCCCCCGGACTTCCGCCAAGCCATGCAAATCGGCGAGCGCCTTCACGTCGAAAGGAAATTTCACCGTGAAATCGGGCCCGGACGGTGTGCCGTCGATGGTGAAAAATCCATGGTTGTAGACGTTGGTCTCGATGGTTTTCGTGCCGGTATTTTTGAGGCTGTGCTCGATGATCAGGCGAGCCTGATTTTTGGCCAACCGGACCGTCTTCTTATATAGGTAGGCGTACCCGGACGAGGGGTCGGCCAGTTGGTGGGTGAATTCCACCGCGTCGGGCGAAGTTTTCACCGTCCACTTGCCGTTATCGACGATTTCGTAAGTCTCGAACTGCCCGAAATGCGCCTCCTCCGGCTTTTTCAACAATCCCACGCCGATGCGGATGAATGTGCCTCCGGCCTTGGCCTCGTCGTACCCGAGCCCGCTCTCGCCGGTGCGATATTCTTCCACGGGACCGGTGATGGAATCGTGCAATTTCGGGTCGTAGCGCGGGAACCACACCCCGAAGTAGTTGTGGCCTTGAAATTCCAGGCTGGCGATGACGCCCGACCAATCGAAGCGAGTGGCGCGGTAGTAGCCGTTGGCGGCGTCGGGCAGGTAGAGCCTGGCCTGGATCACGCCATTGGAAATCGAGGCTTGCGGCGGCCCGGCAGCGCGCAACAAGGACGCCGCCAGCGCGGCCGCAACCATCGGGAAGGTCTTCTTATGGGGCGTCACGTCGATGCACGCTACTATATCACGCCACTTTTCGACATCCCGAGCGATCTGCTGTTAGAATGGATTTTCAGCACTTGTACTCTGAAATTGCTGGGAATGTGAGGTAGCTTTCGTGAATCGCGAATCGTCTCGCCGCAACTTCCTGGCGGCCGGGCTGGTGTTGCCCGCCGTCGCTTCCGCGTCGCGCACCTCCGGGGACTCCCCGCAGGCAGCCACGCCATCGGGCCATCCGGCTCCTCAAGCCGGTTCCACCGCTCCCGCGTTCCAGTACCGGACGCTGGGAAAGACGGGGCTCAAAGTCACCAGCCTCGGATTCGGCTGCATGATCACCTCCGATGGAAGCGTGATCACCCGGGCCGCCGATCTGGGCATTACCTATTTCGACACGGCGCG
>Ga0335072_10001381_pt1 | contig 39579 bp, 31 predicted proteins | sample Lox_Sample_21_FD_206725 | JGI IMG/M metagenome (GOLD analysis project Ga0335072, IMG submission 206725) | Soil microbial communities from Loxahatchee National Wildlife Refuge, Florida, United States - Lox_Sample_2.1 | ecosystem: Environmental > Terrestrial > Soil > Wetlands | place: USA... | reverse complement strand
GCGCAGGTCGCAGGCGTTCCTCGAATCGTCGCCGTGTCTCCCCGGCCGGCGCCCGAAACCCTCGCCGTTGCCGGCTTTCTGGGCGTCACGGAGTTCTACCGCGTCGGCGGCGCACAGGCGATAGCTGCCCTGGCGTACGGCACGGAAAGCATTGCAAAAGTTGATAAGATCGTCGGTCCCGGAAATGCCTATGTGACCGCCGCAAAAAAGCTCGTCTCATTCGATTGCGCCATCGACATGCTTGCAGGCCCAACTGAAATCGTTGTCGCCAGCGAAACGGGCGACGCTGCCAGCATTGCGGCCGATCTCGTCGCGCAGGCAGAGCATGACCCGGATGCGCTCGCCATCTTCATCACGACAAAAACTTCGTTGGCGGAAACGGTCAGCGTCGAAGTAGAGCGGCTGGCTGCAAAGAATCCCATGGCCAGCAGATCCATCAAAGACAATGGAGTTATATTCGTAACCGACTCAGTGACAGAATCGCGGAAGCTGACAAACAGGCTCGCGCCCGAGCACCTTACAGTGGATAAAGCAAGCGATCTCGACTGGGTGAAAAACGCAGGCTCTGTCTTTGTCGGGCGCTATGCAGCGCAGCCCCTCGGCGATTATGTCTCCGGGCCGAATCACACTCTACCCACAGGCGGCTGGGCGCGTGCGCGCGGAGGATTAAGCGTCTTCGACTATCTGAAACTGGTCACAGTGCAAAGCTATCAACGCGAAGGCATCAACCGGCTCGGATCTTCGGCGATCACTCTTGCTGAAGCCGAAGGGTTGCAGGGTCATGCAGAAGCCATCCGCGTGCGAGGCGCCCATGCTTGATTATCCAAGGCCGCGCGCGGCGGTGTTGCGTACCAAGGAATATCATCCGCCGCTCGGATCGCGCGACGGCGTGCGCCTCGACTTTAATGAGAATACCTTCGCCTGTTCTCCGAAGGTTCTTGAATCACTGGGTCGCATCTCGCGCGGCGATCTCACCCGGTATCCCGAGCGTGAGCCTGTTGAGAGGCTCGTAGCCTCCCATTTGGGACTCGATGCCGCGCAGGTACTGCTGACGAATGGCGTCGATGAAGCGATCCACGTTCTCTGCCAGACGTTTCTCGATGCGGGCGATGAGTTTCTACTGCCCGTCCCGACCTATTCCATGTACGAGGTCTATGGATCATCGACGGAAGCCAAAGTCGTCCCGGTGCAGACGGACCATGATTTTCTATTCCCGCTGGAAGCTCTCCTGGAAAAGATCACGCCCGCGACCAGATTGATTGCGATCGCAAGTCCGAACAGCCCGACAGGCCGCGCAGTGCCGCGTGCATCGATTGAAAAGGTCCTTGAAAGCGCGCCAGACGCAATGGTTCTGGTGGACGAGGCCTATTTCCATTTCTACGGGCACTCGGTTCTCGACTTGATGGATCGTGCGCCGAATCTGGTTGTCGCCCGCACCTTTTCCAAGGCATGCGGTTTGGCAGGGCTTCGGCTGGGCGTGCTGGCGGCGAACGAAGTCCAAATGCGCTGGATGCGGCGCATGATTTCGCCCTATAGCGTGAACAGCATAGCTCTGGCGTGCCTCCCCGCGGCCATCGAAGATGAGACCTATCTGAGATGGTATGTAAACGAGGTGCTGCAAGGGCGCGATCTGTTCGCCGCTGCGCTGCAAAGGCTGGGCGTTGCGTACTGGCCATCAGAAGCCAACTTCATCTTGACGAAGATCGGGTCTAAGCATAAGCAGTTCACAGCCGCAATGCATCGGCACAACGTGCTCGTTCGCGACCGCTCGAGCGATCCCGGCTGTGACGGCTGCGTACGCATCACCATCGGCACGCTGGAGCACACGGCAATCGGTATTCGAGCGCTGGAAGCATCACTGGCAGAGATCGAATGGAGTCCGGATGAAAAGCAAACAGGCTAAAACGAAACGCCCAACTCGCAAACGAACCGCTGCAATCGATCGCCACACCGCGGAGACGCAGATCGCGCTGCGTCTCACCATCGAAGGCGTTGGACGATACACCGTCAGTACAGGCATTCGTTTTCTCGACCACATGCTGGAGCTATTCACGCGCCATGGAGCTTTCGATCTCAGCCTGACCTGCAAAGGCGATCTTGACGTGGATCAGCACCACACGGTTGAAGACGTAGGCATCGCACTCGGCGAAGCCTTTGACCACGCTCTCGGCGACAAGAAGGGCATCATGCGCGCCGGATATTTTCTGATGCCGATGGACGAAACCCTCGGCATCGCCGCTATCGATCTCAGCGGGCGCGTCTCTTCGGTCATCGATACGAAAGTGAAGACGCGCCTTGTCGGGGACCTTCAATCCGAGCTCGTGGAAGATTTCTTTGAGGGCTTCGCAAGAGGCGCGCGCGCAAACGTCCACCTGAAGACGATGTACGGACGCTCGAACCACCACAAAGTCGAGGCTCTGTTCAAGGCGTTTGCGCGAGCACTGCGCTTTGCCTGTATGCGCGACCGGCAGTTGGGCAATATGCTGCCCAGCACGAAAGGCCTATTGTGATTGCAGTCATCGATTACAAAGCGGGCAATCTCACCTCGGTAATGAAGGCGCTAGCCGCAGTCTGCGCGGACGCCGTAGCCACTTCCGATCCCGATATCGTGAAGCAGGCAGACAAAATTGTCCTGCCGGGCGTGGGGCATTTCTCCGCGACCGGATATCTTGAAGAAACCGGGCTGAAGGATGCGATAGACACATGCGTACACGCAGGCATCCCCTTTCTGGGCATCTGTGTCGGCTTGCAGTGGCTCTTTCAGGGAAGCACGGAAGCGCCGGACACACCCGGCCTTCAGGCATTTTGCGGACAGTGCGAGCGCTTCCCGGAAGGATTGAAGGTGCCGCATGTGGGATGGAATTCGCTTCAGGTCAAAGAAGAATCACGCCTGCTGCAAGACGTACCGAGCAGCAGCTTCGTCTACTTCACACATTCTTACTATGCCCCAGTCATATACGAAACCGTGGCAATTACAGAATATGAACAGCCTTTCACCGCCGCCGTGGAACGCGGCAACGTGATGGGCGTGCAATTTCACCCGGAGAAATCAGGCCCTGTCGGGCTTCAGATTCTCGAGAATTTCGTGAGGCTGTCGTGACGCTGACGAAGCGCATCATCGCCTGCCTCGACGTAAACGCCGGCCGCGTCGTAAAAGGCGTTCAGTTCGTCGACATCATCGACGCCGGTGATCCTGCTGAGTTGGCTCGCCGTCACGCCGATGCGGGCACAGACGAAATCGTCCTGCTCGACATTACGGCGACACACGAAGGACGCGGAACGCTCCTCGATACAGTAAAACGAACAGCGAAGCAGCTGTTTGTTCCGTTCACGGTGGGCGGCGGCATTCGCACCATCGACGACGCCGCGGCGATCTTCGATGCCGGAGCCGACAAGATAAGCATCAACTCGGCCGCTATCGCAAGGCCGGAATTGATCAATGAGATCGGCAGCAGGTTCGGTGCGCAGGCGGTCATCGTTGCCATCGACGCACGCCGCTCCAGGTCGAGCAGCAATGCAGCCGCCGAAGCGGAAGTTTTCGTAAGCGGGGGCCGCAAGCCCACAGGCCGTAAAGTGGTGGAATGGGCCAGGGAAGCCGAGTCGCGCGGCGCGGGTGAGATATTGCTGACTTCCATGGATGCTGACGGAACAAGAGCCGGTTTTGACTGCGAGCTGACGGCCAGCGTGAGCAACGCATTGCGGATTCCCGTCATCGCGTCCGGCGGCGCGGGCACGGCGGATCATTTTGCCAATGTGCTGCTTCAAGGCAAAGCCGATGCTGCGCTCGCGGCAAGCATCTTTCACTTCGGCATCGCCAATGTGCGCGAACTCAAGGAGGCCATTGCCAAACGCGGCGTCCCCGTGAGGCTCCCATGCTGATCCCTTCCATCGACCTGATGGGAGGCCGCATCGTGCAGCTTGTGCAGGGCGAAAAACTGAAGCTCGCCTTCGACGATTTCGAATATTGGATCGAGCGCTTCAGCAGCTACCCCATGGTGCAGCTCATCGATCTCGACGCGGCAATGCGTCAGGGAGATAACGCAGCCTTGATTGAGAAGATCGCCAGCCGCTTGCCCTGCCAGGTTGGCGGAGGCATCGCCACAATCGAGCGGGCCAGGCAGGTGCTTGCTTCCGGCGCGCGGCGCGTAATCTTCGGCTCTGCCCTGTTCCGCAGTGCGGACGGCGCTGGCGTTGTGGATATCCCTTTAGCCGGCGGCATTCAGGAAGAAATCGGAGCAGAGCGGTTTGTAGCCAGCATTGATACAAAGCGCGGACAGGTTGCCGTCAAAGGATGGAGGGAGCAGGCCGGACTGACCCCGCAGGATGCGATTGCCGCCCTCAATCCTTTTTGCGGAGCATTTCTATACACGCATGTGGACACGGAGGGAACGATGCAGGGCTTTCCTCTGGAGGTTGCGCGCAGCCTGCGGAGCCTGACGGATCGGCAATTGATCGTCGCCGGAGGAATTCGCGAACAGAGAGAAATCGACGCTCTGCATCAGATGAACGTCGATGCAGTGGCAGGCATGGCCATCTACACCGGCGCTCTCGCTACCTGATCCGCTCCTTGCGGCGAGAGTATACGGCAACACCCAGAAACAGCAGCGCGATCACAGCCTGTAACCACGCCCGTTGCCAACCCTGATGCAGCGCTGTGATTGCCGCGCTCACGAGCCAAAGCACTGCAATCAGGAACCAGACATTCGAGCGGCGCATAAGCCGCAGCATATCATTTCCCGATCACCGCTCTGGAAAGGCTCTCCGTCCAACGCGGATTCGGATAAGCTAAAGAGTTTGGCGCTGCTCCAAGTCGCACTACGCCAGCAGATTTCCTTGCGGGAGAACACCTGAGATGGCCACAAAAAAAAGCACACTGCGCCTGGCAAAGCGTCTCGATGAAGTTGGCTTTTCCGACATTGTTCAAATTCGCAACAAGGTCATTGAGCTGCGAAGCGCGGGCGAGTTGGTGCACGCGCTTCATGGCGGCGAGCCTTTTTTTGAGACGCCCGAGTCCATCAAGTACGCCATGATGCGCGCGCTGGTAGAGAACAAGACAAAGTACGCTCCTTCGTCGGGAATCGTCCCCTTGCGTGAGGCGTTAGTCGAGAAGTTAAGAACGCGCAACCATCTCGATGTCGCACTGGACGAAGTGCTGATCACTGCGGGCGGCGCGCATGCTCTTTATGTGGCCTTTCAGGCCGTGCTTGATCCGGGTGATGACATGCTGTTGTTTTCCCCCTACTGGACTCCAATCCGTGACATGGTAACGGGCGCCCAGGCGCGTCCGCTTCTGGTTCCTACGGCAAGCGCGCGGCGTAACGGGCTGACTAAAACACTGGAACAGTTTTCTACAGCACACACAAAAGCGATTTACTACAACACCCCGCAGAACCCGTCGGGCACAGTCTTTTCCCGCGAGGAAGCTGAAGAAGTTGCCGCATTCGCCAAAAAGCACAATCTCATTGTGATTGCCGATGAAGCCTACGAAGACCTGGTGTACGAGGGCGACCATGTCTCGATCGCCTCGCTGCCGGGCATGGCTGAGAGAACGATTTCCACCTACACATTTTCCAAGAGCTACGGAATGACCGGATGGCGCGTGGGTTACGTCGTAGCCAAGGAGCCGTTCATCACCGGCCTGCGCAAGCTGATCCTGTACTCGGTGAACGGCGTCTCCACGCCATCGCAGTGGGCTGCGCTCGAAGCGCTGGCCACGCCCGAGAGTTTTCTCGCGAAACGGCGAGAAGAATATCGTGAGCGGCGCGACCTTCTGGTGAAAGCTTTAAATGATCTCGGTCTCGAATGCGAAGTGCCGCAGGGAGCCTTCTACGCATTCCCGAATGTGTGCAAGATCAGCAAAGACAGCCGTAAAGCGACTGCCATTCTGCTTGAGAAGGCCCATGTTGCGACGATTCCCGGGGTCGTATTCGGGGCACAGGGCGAAGGTCATGTGCGATTCGGCTACTCCGTGCCCAGGACGACGATCGAGGCGGGTATCGAGGCTCTGTCAAAATTCCTTAAATGATTGGAGTTGGCGAAGCTTCTCTAAGCTTCTTTTGCACCTAGTTGCCTGTCTCCATCGTCTAAGACATCATGCACCTACGCCTTTTCTTGTCCAGATGTACTTTTTCTATTTTTCTGGCGTGCGCTTCCTCATCCATGGCGCAGTCGCAATCCATTGCATCCACAAGCGAGATTCCCGATGCGCCCGATGCTGCGTTGGCGCAGCAAACTGCAGACCAGAGCGGCGCTGCCCAGAATCAGCAGCAACCTGCTACGGATTCCACCAGCCTGCAGGGAAAGCAGACAAAGCGCATTCTTTGGATTGTGCCGAATTTTCGCTCTGTTTCGGTCAATGAGAAGCTTCCGCCTCAGTCGCTAAAAGATAAATTCATTACTTCGACCCAGGACAGCTTCGATTATTCAGCTTTCATCTTCGCCGGCATACTGGCTGGCATCAGCCAGGCGGAAGATTCCTATCCTGAGTTTCACCAGGGCGCGGCAGGATACGGCCGATATTACTGGCATACTCTTGCAGATCAGGCGGTCGAAAATTACAGCGTCGAGTTTATTTTCCCCACCGCGTTCAAGCAGGACTCGCGCTATTACACATTAGGCCACGGCGGCATCATTAAGCGGACAGCGTATTCTTTCTCGCGCGTGTTGATTACCCGCACCGACTCCGGTAGTGAGACCTTCAACTCCTCGGAAATCATCGGCGCCGGCGCTGCGTCCGGCATCTCCAGCCTCTACTATCCGAGCCAGGAACGGACGTGGACAAAAGTAGGCCAGCACTGGCTCACGGATGTGAGTCTCGATGGAATGACTTTCATCTTCAAGGAATTCTGGCCCGACATCAATAACGCCATCTTCCACCAGAAGTAGTAAAGCCTGACCTGTATCCTTTATCTGATCCCGCTCTGACCAGTTAGCATGAACAGAAGATCGATAACAGATCAGGGAGCTATGCTCTTATGGTGAAAGTTGGAGTCCCGCATTGGACTGATGAATTCCTATTGGCGAAGCTGCCTGCAAGGGCAGAAGTCCAGATACTTCCGAAAACGCCAGAGGCTCCGGTTGAAATTGACTTCTGGGTCGCGCCTCTCTTTCCAAAAGACGCGCAGCCGGTAGCGCCCTGGCTGCGCGGCGTGAAAGTGGTGCAGTCTCTCCAGGCAGGTGTGGACTGGCTGCGGCCTCTCGTGCCGCCGGGAGCGATCCTGTGCGATGCTCAGGGCGCGCACAACATAGCAACCTCCGAGTGGACGGTGACTGCGATTCTCGCTTCGACAAAATTCCTGCCCTTTTATTTCGATCTTCAGCGCGCTGGCAAATGGATTTCGCGCGAATCGGCGGAGGAAAACTACCGGTCGATCTACAAGACTGAAAGTCGCAGCTATCCACCGGCGCTCATTGAGGAACTTGCCGGCAAGACGGTCATGATTGTCGGTTATGGCTCGATTGGGCGATCGATAGAAGAACGGCTGGTGCCGTTTGGCGTCAATTTCATTCGCATGGCGCGCAGTGCAAAGCCGGGAGTAGAGCCGGTATCCCGGCTGCTCGAACTGTTGCCCGCCGCCGATGTCATTGTCCTGATCGTGCCGCTGACGCCTGAGACACACCACCTCATCGACGCCGGCGCGATCGCGCGCATGAAGCAGGGAGCGCTGCTGGTAAACGCCGCGCGCGGACCGGTCGTCGATACCGATGCATTGGTGAAGGCTCTGACTGAAAAGCGCATCCGAGCGGCCCTCGATGTCACAGACCCGGAACCGTTGCCCGAAGGCCATCCGCTCTGGACCGCGCCCAACCTCCTGCTCACGCCGCACGTCGGCGGGTCGAGCCCTCTCTATATGTCGCGCGCTTTCGATCTGGTTGCCGAGCAAATCAAGCGTTTCACCAATGGCGAGCCGCTCAGGAATGTCGTCGAGGGAGACTACTGATGACCTCGGCAAAGTGCAGCGCCCGCCGGTCTGTGTTTTGAGCAATCTGCTCGCGGCAGCTGAAACCATCTGAAACAACGAGAACATCCGAGGACGCAGCGCGAACAGCAGGCAGCAGGACGCGCTCGCCGAGCGCCTGCGATATCTCATACTTCTCTTTCTCGAACCCAAAAGGCCCGGCCATGCCGCAGCAGCCGGCATCGAGCAACTCCACCTGTGCCCCCGTAGCGTTGAGAATCGAAAGCTCGTCATTCATCTTCATCAGCGATTTGTGATGGCAGTGCCCATGCAGCACGATGCGCTTTCCAAAAAGAGATGGAGGCTTGTATCCGGCAACTCTTCTGGCAAGGAACTGGCTGAGCAGAAAAGTTTGATCGCTGAGCTGCTTCGCCCGTTTGTTTGCAGGAAAGAAATTCAGCAGCTCATCGCGAAAGACGCTCGCGCAGCTCGGTTCCAGAAAAACAAAGGCCGTCCCTGCGTCAATCTGCGCAGCAAACTGCCGCATGATGTTTTCGAGATAGCCGCGTGCTTCTTCCAGGAACCCGAAATCATACAGCGGCCGGCCGCAACAGACATGCTGTTTCGGTGTATAGGGAGCAAATCCTGCATCCGTGAGAACCTGCCGCGCCGCTTCCAGCACATGCGGATGGTAGTAGTTGTTCCACGTATCAGGCCAGAGCAGCACCTGTGCCGGCGCCGATTCATCTTCTGACACCTGGCTCTGATAGCTGCGTGAAGCAAATCGTGGCAGCGCCCGTTGCGATGCGATTCCCAGCGTCTGTTTTACCACCGATGTAACGCCGGGGATCTGAAGTGAAAGGTTGGCAAGGCGCGTGGTAACACCGGGAACGAAAGACGCAAGCCGTGCCCACCGGTCCATAAAACCAAAGGCATAATCGCGCAGATGATGCCCATGTTGCTCGTGATAGTGCGCAAGAAATTCCGCCTTGTAAGTAGCAACGTCCACATTGACTGGGCATTCCCGCTTACACGCCTTGCAGGATAAGCAGAGGTCAAGCGCCTCGCGCACCTGCTCATTGCCCCAGTCGCGGTCCAACACATCGCGTTCCATCAGTTCCCATAACAGATGCGCGCGCCCGCGCGTCGAATGCTTTTCCTCCTGCGTGGCCATGTAGCTCGGACACATCGTTCCCGGACTCTGCTTGCGGCACGCGCCAACGCCTACGCAGCGCAGCGTGGCCTCGGCGAATGATCCCTTATCGTCAGGAAACTGAAAATATGTGTCTACTTTTGCCGATTGATAGCCTGCGCCCAGCCGAAGATTTTCATGCGGCTCATAAACATTCACGGGATCGATGAGCTTGCCCGGGTTCATCTTGTTCAGCGGGTCCCACAGCGCCTTGAACTCGCGAAATGCCTGCATCAGCTCAGGCCCAAACATCTTCGGCAGCAGGGCCGCGCGCGCCTGCCCATCGCCATGTTCTCCGGAGATAGACCCACCGTGAGCAATGACAATATCGGTAGCAAGATCAAGAAATGCGCGAAACTTGCGGATGCCCGGCTCGCTTTCGAGATCGAAATTGATGCGCATATGGACGCAGCCCTCGCCGAAGTGCCCGTACATCGGGCTGCGGTAGCCGAAGTCGCTCATCAACTTGAAAATCTCGCGCAGATAAGACCCAAGCTTCTCCGGAGGAACTCCAGCGTCTTCCCATCCTTCCCATCCATGCGGCTCGCCGGGAATAAAAACCGTCGAGCCAAGCGCTGACTCACGAACATGCCAGACCCGCGGCGCCTCTGCGCTGTTATAGCTGCGGACTACGGCAGCCGTCTGCGATATGGCCTGCAGAAATCGTTCCACCTGCGCGTCGGCATCTTCCGGCGACCATCCGCCGAACTCCACCAGCAGATGCCCGCGCCCTTCGGGCAACAGAACAACATCGTCGACGGCCAACTCCTTGCGCTGCATGAAGTCCACCAGCATGCCGTCGAAGCCTTCAAGCCCAATCGGCTTGTATCCCAGAACGAACGGCACATGGTCAGCCGCAATAAATGGATCGGCAAAGCCCAACCCAACCAGTCGCCGATGCGGCGGGCTGTCTCTCAAATGGAGCGTTGCTCCAAGCACCGTCACACACGAGCCTTCACTGCCGACAAGCGCGCGCGCCACATGAAAGCCGTTCTCCGGCAGCAATTCGTCGAGGTTGTATCCGGAAACGCGGCGCGGAATGCGCGGGAACCGCTGCCGCACAAGGTCGGAATATCGATCGCGGATGCGCCGCAGCCCGGCATAAATCTCGCCGCGGCGACCACCGGCAGCGATGATCGCGCTCAGTTCATTTTCCGTCGTAGCACCCACAGTCAGGCGCGTCCCGTCGTAAAGCGCGACCTCAAGCGAATGAATATTGTCGACGGTCTTCCCGCCCATCAGCGCATGAACGCCGCAGGAATTGTTGCCGATCATGCCGCCCAGCGTGCAGCGGTTGTGCGTGGCCGGATCCGGCGCAAACGTAAGGTGATGCTCTTCCGCCGCCTCGCGCACACGGTCCAGAACAATCCCCGTCTGGACGTGAGCGAGCTTCTTTTCCGCATCAAGCCACTCGATCGAGCGCATGTACTTCGAAAAATCAAGCACCACGGCAACGTTGCAGCATTGCCCGGAAAGGCTCGTGCCGCCGCCGCGCGCAAGCACCGGCGCGCCGAACTCGCGGCAGGCAGCGATCGCTGCAATCACATCGTCCACATCGCGCGGAATCACAAGGCCGATCGGCACCTGCCGGTAATTCGAGGCATCGGTAGCGTAGAGCGCGCGCGAACCGGGATCGAAGCGGACCTCGCCCTGTATCGTGGCTCGCAGTTTCTTCTCTAATTCCTGTGAAGCATCAAAGCTCTCATGCGGATGCTGCGTGTTGTTCAAGACTGGAAACGGCGATGCAGAGGTCACTGCAGTATCGTAGCAGCTTGAGAATTTAAGCCGGTTCCGCCACGTAGTCTGCTTCCACCGTAGCGTCGGCGCAGCGCTTATGCCCGAGGCCGTCGAGCAGCAGCGTCAGCAGAACGGAAACCAGCAGGTTTGCCAGAAGCGCCGGAATCGCAGCATACACTGTCCAGACATGACTCCCGAAGTGCAGCGGATAGATGGAGCTTTTCAGCCCACGCGCCGCAGCCATTCCTGTGCCCGTTACCATGCCGGCAAGCCACCCCCAGAACAGAGCGCGTCCATGCAGCCAACGGCTGAAAAGCCCGCCAACAACAGAGGGAAACAGCTGCGCAATCCAGATCCCTCCCAGCAGTTGCAGTTCGATCGCATACTGCGCTCGCACAAACAGCACAAACACCAGCGCGCCGGCCTTGATGAACAGCGAAACCAGCTTGGCCTGCGTCGCCTCCTGCTTCGGGGTCATCGAGCGGTGCACCAGCTCCCCATAAAGGTTGCGCGTGAACAGATTCGCCGACGCGATGGACATAATCGCCGCAGGCACCAGCGCTCCGATGCCGATTGCCGCAAGGCAGAACCCGGCAAACCATTCCGGAAACTCCCGCACAAAGAGCAGCGGCACAGCACTCGATGTGTCTGCCGTATGAACCCCTGCCGCAAGCGCGACAAAACCCAGCAGCGCAATCAGCGCCAGCAGCAGGTTATAAGCAGGCAGCAGCGCCGCGTTGCGCTTGATCACCTTTCCGCTGGAGGAACTGAGCACTCCTGTCGCCGTATGCGGATAGAGAATGATGGCAATGGCAGAGCCTAACGCGAGCGTCGTGTAACTCAGATATTGCGAAGGCTGCAGAATGATCGAAGCAGGCGGCTTCTTCTGCGCAAGCGCCGTGCTCGCTGCCGAAAAGACGTGCGCGTACCCGCCAAATTTCAGCGGAATAATGATGATCGCCGCCAGCACCATGATGTACAGCATGATGTCCTTGACGATAGCGATGACCGCGGGCGCGCGCAGTCCGCTCGAATAGGTGTAAGCGGCAAGAATCACAAAAGCGGCCACCAGCGGCCATTCGCCGTTGATGCCGAGAGCGGCGATCACCTCGCGCATGCCCACAAGCTGCAACCCGATATAGGGCATCGTCGCCAGAATGCCCGTAAGCGCAATGGCAACGGACAAAGAGCGGCTGCCGAAACGTCCCCGAACAAAATCCGCCAGGGTTACGTAACCGTGACGGTGGCAAACATGCCAGAGCCGCGGCAGCACCAGCATCATGTAGGGATACAACAGGATGCAGTACGGAATCGCGAAGAATCCCGGCGCCCCGGTCCCGTAAAGTGCGGCCGGAACTGCGATGACCGTATAAGCAGTGTAAAAATCACCGCCAATCAGGAACCACGTCACCAGCGTACCAAAGCGGCGTCCCGCCAGTCCCCATTCTTCCAGGCTGTTCAGATCGCTGCGCCTCCAGCGCACCGCCCAGAAGCCCGCGAGCGTAACAAGCAGGAAGCAGGCGCAGAATATGCCTGTGGCAACCAGGTGCAGTGAGGATGTCATGTCGCGTGCCATTGATCTTAGATGATTTCGCTGAATCCCGACAGCCGTTTGGCGTGTTGCCCGCGCCCTCTGCTACACTCAATGGTTTTCCAGGTCTTGAGGTTCCGCATGTCCGATACGCTCACCGCGTCCGCCGCTCTGCCGCTCACTCAGCTCAATGACGACGAGCAGCTCTTCCGTTCCACTGTGCGTGAGTTCGCCCAGCAAAGCATCGGGCCGCTGGTTCGCCAGATGGATGAAGAGCAGCACTTCGCCCCCGACCTTTTGCCGCAGCTCTTCAATCTGGGCCTGATGGGCATTGAGATTCCCGTCGAGTATGGTGGCAGCGGCGGCACATTCTTCGAAGCCATTCTCGCCGTAGAGGAAATCTCTGCCATCGATCCGTCCGTCGGGGTCTTGGTAGACGTGCAGAACACTCTATGCGTCAATGCCTTCCTGCGCTGGGGCACTGAGCAGCAGAAGAAGACCTGTCTCTCGCGCCTGGCGGCGACCACCGTAGGCGCCTATGCTCTTTCCGAGGCCGCATCCGGCTCCGACGCCTTCGCCTTGCAGACACGCGCCGAATTGCGCGGCGACCACTACATTCTGAACGGTCAGAAGCTCTGGATCACCAACGCCAAGGAAGCCGGCATCTTCATTGTCTTCGCCACGCTCGACCCCGCGGCCGGATACAAAGGCATCACCGCCTTCATCATCGAGAAAGACTTTCCCGGATTTTCCATCGGCAAGAAAGAAGACAAGCTCGGCATCCGCGCCTCATCCACCTGCGAGCTGATTCTGGAAGATTGCCGTGTCCCTGCCGCCAACGTTCTCGGCGAGCCCGGCAAGGGCTACAAGATCGCCATCGAGACGCTGAACGAGGGCCGCATCGGCATCGGCGCGCAGATGCTCGGTCTCGCTCAGGGCGCCTGGAACTGCGCCGCAAAATACGCAAAAGAGCGCAAACAGTTCGGCAAGCCCATCGCAGAATTTCAGGCCGTGCAATTCTCGCTCGCCGAAATGGCGACCGAGATCGAGGCCGCCCGCCTGCTCGTCTACAACGCCGCGCGCCTCAAAGACGCAAAACTCGGCTACATCAAGGAAGCGGCAATGGCGAAGTATTTTGCGTCGCAGGTTGCCGAGCGAGTCGCAAGCCAGGCTGTCGAAATCTACGGCGGCTACGGCTTCGTCAAAGACTATCCAGTCGAAAAATTCTATCGCGATGCCAAGATCGGAAAGATTTACGAGGGCACATCAAACATGCAGCTTGCGACAATCGGAAAGCTGGTGCTGAGCGGCAAGTAGGCATTAGCTCCGAGGTTCACATGTTCCGTAAGCTCACGCTCACTGCCCTCGTAACCTTGATATTCATTGCCCCCTTATGGGCGCAGCGGACATCGGATGTTCCGGCAAAACATTCCAGTTATCTTCGGCAGGCTTCAGACGGCATAAAAACGCTGCAGTCCTGGTACACCCAAAGCACCGGACTCTATCAGACCACTGGCTGGTGGAACTCAGCCAACGCCATCACCGTTCTCGCAAACTACTCCCGCGTAAGCCGCAGCAAAGCTTATTTGCCTGTGTTTACCAACACGTTTGAGCAGGCGCAAAGGACCTCCAGCGGCTTCCTGAACAACTATTACGACGACGAAGGCTGGTGGGCGCTAGCCTGGATCGACGCCTACGACCTGACCAGGCAGCAGTCGTATCTCGCCATGGCCACCTCCATCTTTACCGACATGACCGGAGGCTGGGATTCCACCTGCAACGGAGGCATCTGGTGGAGCAAGGACCGCAAATACAAAAATGCCATCGCCAACGAACTGTTTCTCTCCGTAGCTGCGCATCTCGCCGCGCGAACAAGCGATCCCGCCGATCGCGCGCGGTATCTCGCCTGGGCGGAAAAGGAGTGGTCCTGGTTCGCCAACTCAGGCATGATCAACGCCCGGCATCTCATCAACGACGGGCTCGACCTCACCACCTGCAAGAACAACCAGCAGAACACCTGGACTTACAATCAGGGCGTCATCCTCGGCGGCCTGACGGAACTCAACAAAGTCGCGCCTAATCCAACACTTCCCGCCACGGCGCAATCCATAGCTGCTGCCACGCTCACGCGTCTTACTGATGCCAACGGCATCCTGCACGACACCTGCGAGCCGAACTGCGGAGCCGATGGCGTGCAGTTCAAGGGCATCTTCTTGCGCAATCTCATGGCATTGAACAGCGCCTTCCCCAATCCACGCTACAAGAAGTTCACCGACACCAACGCCGAGAGCATCTGGAACAACTCGCAGGGACCCAACTATGAGTTCGGTCAGGTGTGGTCAGGCCCGTTCAATGCAGGCAACGCTGGCAGCCAGTCCTCGGCGCTCGACGCCTTCGTGGCCGCAGCGCAAATGAACAGCCGCAATTGACGCGCACAGGGAAGCGCTGGGAGTCAACCGCGCTTCCCCGTTCATCTAAACTAATGCTTGGCAGATATTGAAATCATCTCTCCTGAAGTGCCGGTCGGCCTGCACCGCAGGCATCACAGTCTGTTGCCATTTCTCGGTCTTGCATGCGGCGTCGGTGTCTCGAATATCTATTACAACCAGCCGCTCTTACTGGAGATGGCCCACAGCCTCCACGCTAAGCACAGTCAGATGGGCACCGTGGCCGTGGCCACGCAGATTGGCTATTCCATCGGCATCCTCGCCTTCGTCCCGCTCGGCGATGTGATCGAACGCCGCAGCCTCATGGTACGGCTCTTTGCCGGAGTCGCGGTCTCCGCGCTCCTTTGCGCGCTGGCGCCGAATCTGGCGACTCTGTTCGCCGCCAGCGTCGCCATCGGCCTTACTGCGGCCGTGACGCATGTCGTAGTCCCCATCGCGCCGGAGTTGGCAGACGACGAAGAACGTGGACGCGCCGTAGGCATCGTCATGACCGGCCTGCTGCTCGGCATATTGCTGGCGCGCTCCGTCTCCGGGTGGATCGCCTCGTTCTTCGGCTGGCGTGCTGTCTTCGTTTTCGCAGCCGTGTGCAATGCGGCCTTCGTTCCGCTGATGCTGCGCAAGCTGCCCCTGCTGCCGCCTCACAAGCCTCTGCCCTATGCGCAAGCCCTTCGCTCGCTTTGGAGGCTCATCCGCACCCAGCCCGTCCTGCGCGAGTCAGCGGTCCTGGGCGGCCTGGTCTTCGCGGCGTTCAGCGCCTTCTGGACAACGCTCGTCTTCCTGCTCGGCTCAAATCACTACCACCTGGGAGCAGGCACCGCAGGAAGCTTCGGCATTCTCGGCGCTACGGGTGCGCTTATCGCTCCCATTGCCGGCCGCGTCGCCGACCGCCGCGGCTCGCGCGCCGTGGTCACACTGGCGCTCTCGCTGCTTGCGCTCGGCTTCTGCATCCTCTGGCTTCTGGGCTATCACATCCTTGGACTTGTGCTCGGCGTAATCGTGCTCGATCTCGGAACCCAGGCCAACCAGATCGCCAACCAGACGCGCGTCTTCGGCCTCGAAGCCGGAGCGCGCGGCCGCATCAACACCATCTATATGACGGTGTACTTCCTCGGCGGCTCGCTGGGCTCGCTCTTCTCCACCATGGCCTGGGCGCGTTGGGGATGGGGCGGCGTCTGCGCCCTGGCGCTTGGATTGCTCGCGCTCGCCGCGCTGCGTCACGCTACGGGAGTTCGTGCCCGCGCGGCGGTTGTTGAAGCGGCTTAGAAGTGAAAATACGCGCCGACTGCGGGCTCGCTGCTCAGACGCCACGTTCCGGTGTCGTACATTGTTTGGCCATAGTCCGGCGTCTGATGATAAAGCCCACGATATTGCACGCGCATTCCGAAATGCGATGTCAGCAGTGGGATATCGGCTCCAATGCCGAAAGTAATCGCAGCGCGCGCCTGTGCGCTGGCATTCTGTCCGCCGTTCAACGTTGGCGAATACAGGAGCGCGCTGACACCAGCAAGCCCAAACGGTTTGATTCCCAACAGGCCGGGAGCACTCGCCAAATACGATCCTTCAAACTCATGCACATTGTGCTGAATCGAGAACGGATAGCTGGAATAGCGATCGGTGAATCGCGTGTATCCGTAACCTGCCTCGTATCCGAGCCACGGATGGTAGACGTGCCGGAAGGTCGCCTGTCCTCCAAGTGAGTCCAGCGGCTTGACCTCGATGCCATTGCCATTGGACGAGCTTGTAAACTGCCCAAAGGCGCTCAAGCCAATCTCGCTGTTCTTCAGGTACGCCTGCGCTCTTACAGGTTGCGCACATAGCGACGCCGCGACCAGCGCCGCAAACATTAAGCAAGGCTTCCACAAGCTTCGGTACATTGCCAACATCGGGTCTCCCTTAGTCATACTAACGAAAGTTGTTGCAGTACGGCAGTAACCGCGGCGGTGCGGGTTTCCGCGCAGCCGTCCGCGCTGGTAAAGTCAAACTATGATCAAAGGCATTACCGCAGTCCGTCAGACCAGCACTCCCGCGGTCTTCGACAAGCTGGCGAGCTTCTTTTCCGCCCTCGGTTTTGAGCGGGGCAAGGACTGGGACGAGACGCAAAGCCGTGGCCGCTCGTTTCTCGCGCCGCTCGGCAATCTGGAGTTCGTCGACGGAATGCCGCCCTCGAATGCCGACCTCTTTGTCGAAGTCACCGGCCTCGATTCTGTCCGCGAAATCGCCGAAAAGTGGCTTGCCCAGAATCTCGGCGAGGCTGAGGCTGCGCGCCGCATCACCCCAACCGCCAACACAGGCTGGAAGTCTCGCCTCTTCACCATCGAGCCGGTTCCCGGCATTGCTTTCTCTTTCTGGGAGTGGTCGGAGCCGCTGCGCGGCAAGCCCGTGGCGCTCGAAGGCGATCTCTCCGCCGACGGCATGCGCTTCGCCATCGTCGTCGCCCGATGGAATGCCGTCATCACCGACCGCCTGCTGCAGGGCGCGCTCGACTGCCTCTACCGCAGCGGCGCAAAGAAAGAAGACGTGCAGATCCTCCGCGTTCCCGGCGCATGGGAGATTCCCTCGGCCGCGCGCAAAGTCGCCGAAACCGCAACCGTCGACGCCGTCATCACTCTCGGTCTCCTGCTGCGCGGCGAAACCGCCCACTACGAAGCCATCTACAACGAAGTCTCCCGCGGCATCGGCCAGTCGCAGCAGGAGACCGGCATCCCGCACGCCTTTGGCGTCCTCACCTGCGAGACCCTCGAACAAGCCCTCGACCGCGCCGGCCTGAAGGCCGGCAACAAGGGCTTCGAAGCGGCCTCAGCCGCCATCGAGATGGTCTCCTTGCACCGCAAAGTCGGTGCGACGGCATGAGCGCTCCCGGTAAGCGCCGCAAGTCGCGCGAACTTGCCATGCAAATGCTCTTCCAGCTCGATATGGGCAAGAACACGCCCGACCAGGTGCGCAACACCTTCTGGAAGGCGCGCGAGGAAGACGACGCCGACGTGCGCGGCTTTGCCGAGGACATCTTCCGCGTCGCCATCGCCCGCGAACCCGAAGTCACTGACCTCATCGTGAAGCACTCGGCGCACTGGAAGCTGGAGCGCATGGCCAGCGTCGACCGCAACGTCCTCCGCATGGCCATCGCCGAGATGCTCGGCTTCCCCGGCACGCCCGCGCCCATCGTCATCAACGAGGCGCTCGAGATCGCCCGTCGCTACTCCGCCCCCGAATCCATCAACTTCCTCAACGGAGTCCTCGACGCCGTAGCCAAAACCCGCCTCAACAGCTGAATCTTCAGCCACCACAATTCCACAATTCAAAGAATTGTCCTCCCTCCCCTGACGCTTCGTTTGCACTCAGAGTCAGGGGAGGATCTGCTTTTTGCATCGATCAGCGCGAAAAAGGGTGCCCCATCCTTTCGCGTAGTTTGCGAAAGGGTGGGATAGCAAGGTTCTAAACCAGTAACAGACTTTTCATCCCGGAAGACCGCGGGTGCCCCATCCTTCGCACAGCGAAGGCTGGGAAAGCACGACTCTCCATAAACCGGAGCTGACTCCGTCTCGCCCAGCGGTCCAAGCCTTAGACACAGACGCCCACGAAAATTATCATGGCCTCCATGTCCACCACCCGCCGGGATTTCCTGCGTTACAGCACCTTCGCCGCCGCATCCACCATTGCCGCCCATCCACTCTTCGCCAAAGCCAAAAAGCGGTCGCCCGTCCACCTCGGCATGTGCAGCTACACCTTCCGCGAGTTCGACCGCGCCCACGTCATCCAGTTCATGAAGCAGTTGCAGCTCACCGACCTCAACGCCAAGGACGCGAAGGACCACCTGCCCATGTCTTCCCCCGAGGCCGAAGAGCAGGCCGTGGCCGATTACAAAGCCGCCGGCATCAGGCTGACGGCGGTCGGCACCGTCTACTTCCCCAAAGACGAGGACGACGACATCCGCACCCGCTTCGACTACGCCAGACGCGCCGGTGTCAAAGTCATCGTCGCCGGCGACCCCACCCCGGAGACGCTGCCGCGCATCGAAAAGTTCGTCCGGCAGTACGACATCCGCTTCGCCATCCACAACCACGGCCCCGAGGACAAGATCTGGCACTCACCGCTCGACGTTTTGAAGGCCGTTCAGAACATGGACCCGCGCATGGGCTGCTGCATCGACGTAGGCCACACCGTGCGCGCCGGAACAGACGTGGTCGAAGCCATAAAAGAAGTAGGCCCGCGCCTCTTTGACGTCCACATGAAAGACCTGACCGACTTCAACGACAAGGCCAGCCAGGTCCCCGTAGGCGACGGCAAAATGCCCGTCCGCCAGATCTTCGAGACATTGATCGCAATCAAGTACAAGGGCTACGTCGATTTAGAATACGAAGTCCACGGCGACGATCCCATGCCGGGAGCAACGAAGAGCATCAATTACATGCGCGGTGTGCTGAATGAGATGGGGTTCTAAGCAACAACATTCGAAAGCGTGCCAATCTGCTCGATCGAGATATCAATTCGGTCGCCGCTGTGCAGCGTAAAAGCGTCCGGAGGAACGATGCCGGTGCCCGTCATTAAAAAGCAGCCATAAGGAAAGCTGTTGTCGCGATAGAGATAATCGGCGAGCAGCTGCGGTTCACGCTTAAGCTCATTGAGAGTGGTTGTCCCTGCGAAGGCAATCTCTCCAGCGCGCAGGATCGTGAGATCGATCCGGACATCCTTCGGCAGTGGATCGGGCCGTACCAGGATGCACGGTCCCAGCGCGCAGCTGCCGTCATAGACCTTCGCCTGTGGCAGGTAGAGCGGGTTTTCTCCTTCGATGTCACGCGAACTCATATCGTTTCCAATGGTGTACCCGGTAATCCTGCCGCTGCTGCTCAGCGCCAGCGTCAGCTCCGGCTCCGGCACAGACCACTTTGCATCGCTGCGGATGCGCACCTTCCCACCGTGTCCCACAACGCGGTGTCCCGCCGCCTTGAAAAATAGCTCCGGACGCTCAGCGGAATAGACGCGGTCATAGAAATCGCCTCCGCCGGCATCCTTCGCTTCTTCCATCCGTGCCGTGCGGCTGCGATAGTACGTCACTCCCGAAGCCCATACCTCCTGGTTTTCAATCGGCGGCAGAATGGCCTCGTCAGAAAAATCGTGAGACGGCGAAGCTTTCTTCACTGCCGCAAGGCAATCGTCATAAAGCCCGTCGCGCGCCATCAGAGCATCCCAGGATTCGCCTTCAAGGCGATAGAAAGACCCTTCAGAAGAAATGAAAATGCCGTCCTCGGTCCGATAAAGTTTCATGTCCGCCCCTTAAATACTGTATCAACCGGACCTCGCTGCCATCTTCCGCTGGCCCAAATCAAGGAGGATGGCTTTGAAGGGACACGGCTTCATGAGCCTGCCCTGAGCAAAACCGAAGGATGCCGTAACTGTCCAAATCAATGCGGCTTTAGCCGCCGAGGGATGGTTTTCTGCTCCATCGGACCTTTTTCCAACACCCACGAATGCCTTCGCCTACCAATCGCCGACGCCTTTCGCTATCGTAAATTCAGCCGCGCGAAAGGAGCCCGCATGTACATCCCGAAGGCCAATGAAGAGACGCGCGTCCCCATTCTCCACCAGCTGATGCGCTCGCATCCGCTGGCCACGCTGGTCACGTTCTGGAAGTCAGGCTTGTTCGCGTCGCATCTGCCGATGATTCTCGACGAGCCCGCCGGACTTTTGAAATGCCACGTCTCCCGCGCCAACCACCAGTGGAAAGATTTCGATCCCGAGGTCGAGGCGCTGGCCATCTTCTCCGGGCCGGAGCACTATATCTCTCCCGCGTGGTACGCGGAAAAGCAGGCGACCGGCAAGGTGGTTCCAACCTGGAACTACGTCGTCGTCCACGCCTATGGCCACCTGAAAGTGATGGACGACGCTGACTGGCTGCGGGCGCACGTCGAGAGCCTGACGAAAATCCACGAGGCGGCAATGCGGCAACCGTGGGCCATAAGCGACGCTCCGGCCGACTACATTGCGTCGATGATCAAGGGAATCGTCGGCCTGGAACTGAAAATCTCCCGCCTCGAAGGCAAATGGAAGCTCGGCCAGAACCGCTCGGAAAGCGACCGGCAGGGCGTCGTCGAGGGACTTGACGCGCTCGACACCGCCGGCAGCCACGCCATGCAACAGCTCGTACGCGATACTCTCTAAAAAATATTATTCGTTCCAACAACCATTGGCGTACAATTATGGCCCGAAAAGGTAAACTGGAAATAGGGCATAATTCCGGCGAATCCCCGCGCAGGCGGAAACGGTTTCTAAGTAGCGGCACGTCAATACTTTAGCCGTAAGCCGCCGCATTTCAATACTTTACAAAGATTTTCTTGCGGGAACGCTGTCTTTTCAAAGACTTGGCTACCCTGGGGGAGTGGGGGGTGCCCGCTACCGGATCGTGTAAAGCGGATCGAATTCCGGAATCCCCGCCGTTTGTCCCGCGATCCAGCGCAGCACATAAACCTCGGCCGGTTCCGTAAGCGTGTGCGTGAGGGCATTGGGCACGACTTCGAGCAGGATGTGAGCCGCCGGATCCTTGTAGTAGTCGATGTCCGGCTCGATCATCACGCAGCTCACGCCGTCAATGATGGCCGTGCTGCCCTGGTGGAAGGTGAGTTGGACGTTGGCCTCGCCGAACTGGATCTGCTTCCAGCTCGCCGTCGCCCCCGGGTGCAGCAGTCCGGGATCGACCTCGACCGCGAACTGCCCCGCCGCCGCGGCAATCTTCACCTGGTCGATGAGCGCCACATCGCTCCAGCCGAAAAACCGGTCCTGCGCCGGAGCCTCGGCCCCCGGCGGCAGAGCATCGCCCGCCCAGATGACCTGCTTGATGTAGGTAAGCGGGGTGCCCTGCGACAGGTTGATCTGGCTCATCGCCTCGCAGAGGTTAAGCATGCAGGCAAGCGATTTGGGTTGGTTTTCGAGTAGATTGTCGTATCGCTGCTCGCCTGCGGCTTCATCCGCGCCCACTGCGAGGAACGGATACGCCGCCTTCGCAGCCGGCCACGGCCCGTTGGCGAAGTTGAACTGCGGGTTGTTGGGGATGAGCATGATGTCGAGCGTAGTGAAATACGCGTCGGACAGCTTGACCGGCACAAATCCGGCCTGCTTGTGGCCGTCGGAGGAGACCAGCACGCTGTAGTTATCGCCAAGATTGTCGAAGAAGGGTAGCTCAAACGTAATATCGTTCTGCTGGTAATCCTGCCACACCTGCTGCTTCTGGTTCCCATCGACGATGCGAACTAGAAACTGTGCAGGTAAGGCGAAAGGCTGGCGCGTGCCGTCGAATATCCGTAGACGCAGCTTGCTCATGGTCTACCTCTTTGGACAGCGATAAGAGTAGCATCGTCTCCCGCGCGGTCAGGTAACGGTCTGATGAATTGACAAGGGGCGGCTTCGCAAGCGTGCCCCCGCTCATGCTAGACTCAGCGGTTCACCATGAGCTACGAAAACATCCTGGTCGAAGTCCGCGAACCCATCGCCGTCCTTACCCTGAACCGCCCCAAGGTCCTCAACGCCCTCAACGCCGCCATGCTGCGCGAGCTGAGCGCCGCAGTGGAAGACCTGGCAGCAAACCCCGCCGTCCGCGCCATCCTGCTCACCGGAGCAGGCGAGAAGGCCTTTGCCGCCGGAGCCGACATTCAGGAGCTGGCCCGGGTATCCGCCATCGATGGCCAGGCGCTCGCGCAGTGCGGCCAGCGCCTCTTCGATCGCATCGAGAGCTGCGGCAAGCCCGTCATCGCCTGCGTCAACGGCTTCGCCCTCGGCGGAGGCTGCGAGCTGGCGCTCGCCTGCACCCTCCGCATCGCCAGCGAGACGGCGAAGTTCGGCCAGCCCGAAGTTAAGCTCGGCATCATTCCCGGCTATGGCGGATCGCAGCGTCTCCCGCGCCTTGTAGGCAAAGGCGCAGCCCTCAGGATGATTCTGACCGGCGAGATGATTCCGGCGCTCGAAGCCCACCGCATCGGCCTGGTCGAAGAGGTGGTTGCGCCTGGCGAACTGCTGGCGCGCGGCGAGCACATCGCGCGTACGATTGCCGCCCAGCCCCCGCTGGCGGTAGAGAAATGTCTGGAAGCCGTGCATGCGGGGTACGATCTGCCGCTGCGACAGGCGCTGGATCTGGAGGCATCGCTGTTTGGCCTGTGCTGCGCGACGGACGACAAGGCCGAGGGAACGAAGGCGTTTCTGGAAAAGCGAGCTGCGGAGTGGAAGGGCCGATAAAAAAAGCGCAGTGGTAGAAATCCCACTGCGCGTGGAGGCCAACACTTTTCGGAAGGTAAAAAACTTTATTATCGGCTTCGAACATGGTCTGAAGCCATAGTAAAAGGCTTTACTAAATCCGTTTTGCCATTAGGCATCTGCTTGATTTCGCTTGTCAAGCTTGTTTTTGGGGATTTAAGGATTCTGATCCCGCACACCGGGACGGCTTTTAACGGATGTTCGCTGATATCGTGGTCTGATAATTGCGAGGGTAGTAAGCAATCGGTTTCCCGTGGGGCGAAACGGGGAATCTTTCTCGCAGCGCGATGCGTGTGCTTGATATGCTGCCCTGTGGTGTTTCCGATCGCATGAAGTCTAGACAGACCCTTACCATCTTCGCTCTCGTTCCGGCTCTGGTCGCTGCAGCAATCACTGTTGGCTGTGGACATTCCGCATCATCGGCGGGCAATACGCCCGATGCAGCCGCGCAAGCCAGGGAACAGGCCAAAGAACAAGCACAGGCGGAAGCGAAGAAGGTCGACGCCTCGCGCGTGGAACTCGAGCAGATTCCGCCGCCGGCCAAGAGCCGTTACATGGCCATCCACACGCAGGAGAGCTGGAACAATCCCTTCCTGATTGTGAGCGCAGGGAATGTGACGCTACGGGTCATTTCTCCGGACCAGACCCATAGTACCGCGCTGCCGAGCGCGATGCTGAAGCCGGCAAAGGCGCGGCGGCAGGAGCTGGTGCTGCGGCTGGGCGAGCTGCCGGATGCGCTTAGCGCGCTTCCACCTGAAGACTGGCCCTACGGACGGGTGATTGCCGTCGAGGAAGATCCAGCGGAGACGCGGGCGAATCGGCTGGACGTTCGCCGGAACGTGGAGGCGACCATGCAGGTGCTGAACAATCTCGGAGTGGTGATCTATGAGTGGCCGGTGAGCGGGCTGGCTCGGTAAGCGGGAAATCGAAAAAGCAGATTCCTCTCCTTCACAGTGTTCAGGCCAGGGATGACACCGCTTACCGACGAACTTTCAGAATCCGAGACCTAGACAAGTTTAAGGGCAGGAGGCGTATGGCGCAGGCTGCGTGCGTGTGTTTTGGGAGAGCGGTGCACAATGGTCAGCTTTTCGCGGTCGAGGATTTTGCGCTGCTGGCCGCGCGCGTGGTTCGCCCAGGGGCCGGTATTGTCCAGCTTGAGATAGGCGGTCCAGTGGCGCAGGGCCTTGCGCCGCTGGCCGGTGCGCTCGTAGGCGAGGGCCAGGTTGTAGTGCGCATCGGCGTAGGTGGGAACGAGGCGGATCGCTGAACGATAGGCATCGATGGCTTCCGGAAGATGCTGCAGCTCGTCGAGCACGTTGCCGAGATCGAAGAAAGCGAGCGCGTATTCAGGATCAACAGCAGTGGCCTGGCGGTAGAGGCGCTCAGCTTCGAGAAATTGCCGCTGGTTGTAGTGGATGGTCCCGAGGTTGATGCAGGCGGGCGCGTGCATCGGGTCGAGCAGCAGGATTTCGCCATAGAGGATGGTGGCTTCGGCGATCTTGAGGCTCTCTTCACAGCGCACAGCTTCGAGGAAAAGATTGTTGGCGCGGGCCTCGCGCTGGCCGGTGTTGAGGACGGTTGCGCCGAAGGTAGTTGGGTTGCGGCTGCTGCCTGCATCGAAGTCAAAGACGAACTGGCGCGCGATGGGTTCCATGGTAGCGCCGGAATAGCGGAAGAGAAGCCGCGAACCACGACGCGCTGTTCCAGCCTCAAGCAGCGGATTGGACATGCCGGAGACGGAGCGCATGGCTGTCACCGACGCGCTGATTTTCGCAGCCGATATGCGTTTCGCGCGAAGATCGCGCAGCTTGCTTAACTGAACCATATCCTGGAACGAGTAGGTTTCAGAGGGAGCAATGAGGCCGCTGCGCTCCCATCCGCTCAACTGCCTGGGATGGATGCGCAAGATACGCAGCACGTCCTGACGGTTATACGGGTTCACAGGGCGAACCGTTTCTCCTTGGAGTCATTAGACCCCGCCTCTTGAGGCGATTATCCGCATCGGGACGCGCGGGTACAAGGGGCTATATGTGAAAATCCGTGGATAAATGGTGCTTAATTCGATTCCGGGTGTGGATTTCTTTGTCTGGAGAGTGGGCCTGGGACGGCAAGTCCTGGAGCCGACGACCGGACTTGAACCGGTGACCTGCCGATTACGAATCGGCTGCTCTACCAACTGAGCTACGTCGGCTTGCTCTTCTGAATTTTATCGTAAAGCCGGGGATGCGTACACTGCGCGTAGAGCGCGAGAACGACAACTATATTCAGAAGATCAGGGAGTACAATTCACCCGGAAGACGCAGGGTTCGAGAATGAATCTTTCAATCATCAGCAACAAACTGGACACAAGATGGCTCAATGTAGACCGTCTCAAGGTAGCTCGCCACGCCGCTTAATTCGCCAACGTCGAGTGCTAGAATCTCACCGTTAAATCCCATGATGGAAAGCTCTCACCTAGACAGCGCTCAAGCAACGTTTTGGTCTTGGATTCCGGTCCGTCCTCTACTCTATCTGGGACCTTAACAACTCGAACTCGTTGACCAATTCGATGTCCCTAAGATAATCCCATTCGCATGATGACCTACCTATGGCCACCACCAAAGCAGCAATGTACATGTGAAGGGGTAAAAAAAACCGCCTGGGAATGAAAGAAGCCGCCCGGCAACAGGGCGGCTTCCTTCTTTAGGGAGAATAGTTCCAACGGAGGCAAAACCATCAGAACTTTCTGGCGAAATACTATGGGTGCACCAAAGGGGTGTCAAGGCAAAATCCTCGACAATATAAAGTGTTAAAATTCAATAAGTTACTGAATTGATTCCAATCAAGTCGCAAATGTATATAATTTCGCTTTTTCTTCGCAAAATAACCGGGGCTTCTCTGTAAGCACTTTGATTTCTGCTGCTTAGTAGTACTTTGCACCATATGCAGTGCAATGACTCCAATATTGTCCTTTTACCTGAGCTTCAGGCTGATGAATTCCTCTTCGTTAAGTGTCGAGACTGGCTTGCCGCGCAGTCGCCGGATTAAAGCCCGGCCTCCTCCGAAAAAGATACCGAGAATGATGGCGGTGCCGCCGAGAATTCCAGTCAGGTAAGCGATGCCCAGCAACAGGCGCGCAGTCTTTGACGCTTCGCTGACATACCCTTCCGGATGGTTCCAGGTGATGTCCGCTCTGTAGTTGATCGAGTTCAGGAGCTTGTGCGCTTCGTCGACTGAGAAGCTGCCGCTGGTGATGGCAATGAGCGGTCCGCTGCGGCGCACGAGCAGGCTTACGGTTGGACTTTCTGCTAAAGGCGCTGGCCATGCAGCCTGCGGCGTGTTCCCGGCTTTGAGCAGTGCCTGAATGGTTTGCTGCTGATGGATCGCCATCTGCGGCGTGGGATACATCAGCAATGTTAAGGTGCCGTCGCCGTTCTGGGTAGAGTAGTCTGCCGTCACTGCTTCGGCATCGCGGTCGAAATCAATGATGCCCGGAGGCAGAACGCCTCCGCCGCGCGCATAAGCAACAGGACCCACTGCGTAACGCAGACTGGAAGCATTGAGCGATGCAGCAGGCAGATACTCTGGCAGTGGCGGCGGAACTGCGCTGGGGCCTCCCGTCTTTGGAAGATCAGAGGCAAGCTCGCGCAGTTGCGCGGCCGACATGGCGGTCAGGTGATCGAAGGTTGCATCGATCAGAGTCGTTCCCGTCCAGAAAAGGACGTGCGCGCCGTCGAACGCTCCATCGCTGCCGATATCTTCTTTCTGCATGCCGGGACGCCGATAGAACGTGAACGCTCCGTAAGCGCCGGTTGCGTCCTGAAAGCGGATGGCCCGCAGGTTCAGCTTGTTGTCCGGCTGCGTATAGTTGGCTGCGGCAAATTCTGTAAATCCGTATTCGCGCAGAACATCGGCGTTGCCCTGATCGGCTGTTTCGGGCGCGGCGCTTCGCTGCGGAGCAGAAGCCTGGCGCCATCCGGCGAAGTCATTGGGAAGTATTGGAGGCTGTGGTGGCGTGACCGGCGCCTTTGCTGCATAGACATAAGTGGAGACAGCGGCGATGACTGCGATGGAAAACAAACGGCGGAACATAATGCTTGTTGTTGAGACTACCACCGCGAGACGTCTCGCTGCAGCAGTATGCCTGAAATGCAGCTTTGGCACGGTGAACAGTCTCATGTCCAAATACGAAAGGGCACCGATCGAACATCGACACCCTCTTCGCACTTTTCGTTTGTTGGCTGCTATTGCAGCCCATCACTGAAGCAAAGTCCCGTTTTCCGGCTCCTGCTTGGCTTCTTCCGGCGGAATGACAACTGCGGCTGCCACTTTGTCTTCTTCTTCAAGATTCAATAGCTTGACGCCTTGCGTGGAGCGTCCGGCTGCGCGGATGGTCTTGGTATCGATGCGGATGATCTTGCCGTACTGGCTGATGACCATCAGCTCCGATGTTTCATCGACCAGCTGAATCGAGGAAACCTTGCCGTTGCGCGCTGTTGTTTTGACGTTAATTACGCCCTTGCCGCCGCGCGTCTGCAGGCGGTACTCGTCTACATCTGTGCGCTTGCCGAAACCGTTCTCGGTGATGCTGAGGATGAGGCAGTCGCAATTGACTCCACCCTCATCCTTTCTGCGCTCACGCGGCGTAACGGCGATGCCGACGACGTAATCCTTCTTCGCAAGGTCAATGCCGCGCACACCGTAGGCCGGGCGGCCCATGGAGCGGACGTCATTCTCGTCGAAGCGGATCGCCATGCCTTCATGCGTCGCGAGGAAGACGATCTGGTTGCTGTCGGTGATGCGGACGCCGATCAGCTCGTCATCTTCTTCAATACCGATGGCGATGATGCCGCGCGCCATGACGTTCGAGAAGTCCTTGAGCGGGGTCTTCTTGACCGTTCCGTTGCGCGTGGCGAAGAAGATGAACTTGCCGTCTTCTTCGAGATTCCGCACAGGAAGGATGGTGCGGACGGTCTCGCCGGCCTGCAGATTGAGCAGGCTCTGCATGGACTTCCCCTTGCCCACCACGCCAACATCGGGAACCTCATACACCTTGAGCCAGTAAACGCGGCCTGTGTTGGTAAAGCAGAGCAGATAGGCGTGCGTCGAATCGACAATGAGCTGCGAGACAAAGTCTTCTTCGCGCGTCTTCATGCCGGTGCGGCCTGTTCCGCCGCGCCGCTGCTGGCGGTAGGTGGAGATCGGCGTGCGCTTTAGGTATCCCTGATGCGAGACCGTGACAGCGACCTGCTCATCGGCAATAAGGTCTTCGAGCTGCAGTTCGGCGGTCTCGTCAATGATCTGCGTGCGGCGCTCGTCGCCGTAGTCCTTGCGGATGGCTTCGAGTTCCTTCACGATGACAGCACGCAGCTTCTTTTCATTGCCCAGAATATCTTCGTACTCTGCAATCTTTACGCGAATCTCGGTAAGTTCCAGCAATATTTCATCTATAGAAAGCTGAGTAAGCCGGTACAGCTGAAGTTCAAGAATGGCATCAATCTGTCGATAGCTCAGGATGAGCCGCTCGCCAGAAGGTAAACCATACCTCGTCGGATCAAGGTTCATACCGTCGACTTTGAATCCGGAATTGCTTCTTAGTTGCGGCTGATCTGGTGGTGGGCTATTCACTGTTACAGGAAGGCCCTGGAAACATTTATATAAATTCTCGCGAGCATCGGCTCGGGATGACGACCCGCGAATGATACGAATGACCCTATCAAGATGATCGAGTGCAATTCGATAGCCGACTAAAATGTGCTCGCGCTCGCGCGCCTTGCGCAGCAGGAATGCGGTACGGCGACGAACGACGTCGATGCGGTGATCGAGGAAGTGGCGGATCGCGTCAGGCAGCGCAAGCTCGCGCGGCTGGCCGTTGACTACGGCCAGGAAGATCATCGAGAAGCTCTCCTGCATCTGCGAGTGTTTGTAGAGCTGGTTGAGGATGATCTGCGGTTCGGCTCCGCGCTTGAGTTCGATGACAATGCGCATGCCGTCGCGGTCGCTCTCGTCGCGCACGTCGGAGATGTCGTCGATGACTTTCTCGTTGACCAGCTCAGCGATGCGCTTGATGAGCGTGTTCTTGTTGACCTGGTAAGGGATCTCGCTGACGATGATCGCCTGGCGTCCCTGGTTCAAGTTTTCGATGGCGCACTTGGCGCGCATGAGGAAGCGGCCGCGGCCTGTTTGGTAGGCATTCCTGATGCCGCTGCGTCCGTAGATGAATCCGCCGGTCGGGAAATCCGGTCCCTGTACGTGTTTGAGAACTTCGTCCAGACCGGCATTCGGGTTGTTGACCATTTCGATGGCGGCGTTCACGACTTCGGTCAGGTTGTGCGGCGGTATGTTGGTCGCCATGCCGACCGCGATGCCGTTCGCGCCGTTGATGATGAGGTTGGGAACGCGGGCGGGCAGGACTGAAGGCTCGAAGGTGGACTCGTCGTAGTTCGGAGTGAAGTCCACCGTTTCCTGATCGATGTCGGCGAGCATCTCACCGGCGAGGCGCGTCAGGCGGGCTTCGGTATAACGCATGGCCGCGGGCATGTCGCCATCGACAGAGCCGAAGTTGCCCTGGCCATCGACCAGCACGTAACGCATGCTGAAGGGCTGTGCGAGACGCACCATCGTGTCGTAGATCGCGGAGTCGCCGTGCGGATGGTAGTTGCCCATCACGTGGCCTACGACCTTGGCGCACTTGGTGTACTTCTTGTTGTACTGCAGCCCCATGTCGTGCATGCCGTAGAGAATGCGGCGATGCACCGGCTTTAGTCCGTCGCGCACGTCGGGCAGAGCGCGGCCGATGATGACCGACATGGAATAAGCGAGATACGACTGGCGCATCTCCTCTTCAATGTTGATCGGGATGAGGTTGGCTGCGCCGGGTCCGGTGGGTCCGTCACCGCTGCTGCCATTGCCGAGGGGAAGCTGAGGGTTCTGATCGTCTGCCATAGATTGGATTTCTTGAATTCCTAAGCCCGCAGGGCGTGCATTGTTACAATCGGGCTAAATTGAATCTATCTTTATGATACTAAAATAGTTATGCCTCGGCAATCGGCCTTAGTCCATTGCTTTCATGGGTTTGCAGACGCACAAATTCAGCCCCTGTGGAATGTCCGGTACACTGGGTTCAGCACCCACGAAAAGATGCCGCCTGCGACCGCCCACAGCATCCGCAAATTCCGCTTCAATCGCCCGCAACAGATCGCCGCAGCACTGCTTCTTATGCTGCTGGCGCAGTGTCTCTGGGTGGTCCGGCATCAGACGCTCACCGAGACGGATTATCAATTTGCGCGCTGCGGTCGCGAGATGTGGGAGAAGCCTTCGCCGCTGGCGGGATATTTCACGACCTGCGGGAATATTCATGATGGAACGCTGGCGTATCGCGCTGCGGGGTTGCCTCTGACGATCCAACGGATTTTTGCCGGACAGGCATCTTCTACTTCCACCTGGGAGATGCGGCATGAGGTAAGCTACGTCAAGCTGCTGATGCGGCTGCCGTTTATCTTTGCCGGGCTGGCTTTGGGAGCCTGCCTCTGGTGGGTAACGCGGCGGCTCTATGGCAACACCGGCGGCTACATTGCGCTTTCGCTTTACTGCTTCGCTCCGCCGATCGTGCACGCCTGTACCTATCCCAACAATGAGATCCTGGCTGCCTTTGGATTATTTGCCGTCGTTTACACGGCGATTGGCGTGGCGCACGCCATGCAAGGACCCAGGAAGAAATGGCGGCCCCGAATCATTCTGCTGACCCTGGCCTTTGGGTTTACGGCGGCCGCGCATGTTTCAGCCTTTCTTCTGGGACTGATTCTGGCGATCGCCTTCATGGCTTACGTGGCGGAGAACAGGCGCGCCTATCTTCCCACTCTGCTCATTGTCTGGGTGCTGGGCGGATTGTTTCTGCTCTTTGCCTCGTATGCTTTTCGGCCGGATGCCTTCAGCTATGTCTTCCGCAGCGAAGCCGGGAAGATGTGGCTGTCGCTCAGTCAGGCCGGGGTTCTGTTTTCATCGCTGACGAATGCCGGTATCACCATTGCCGCAGTCGGGGCGCTCGGGCTGTACGTCGTCTTCCGGCGCTCGCGCTACTTTGGAAATACGACGCCCTTGATAGTAACGGCCCTGCTGCTGGTATTGATCACAACCGGAGTCCAGAGTGAGCCATGGTTGTGGGCGCTTCCGTTTCTGCTGGCGTTTATCGGCGGGGTGTTTGCTGACGTACTTGAGACGCGCTACCGGAAGGCCTTCCTTTGGGTGACGAGCTCGATTCTTCTGGCGCAGGCCGCATTGTGCATTGCCGGCTTGCCCCTGCTCTGGCAGTAGATTTTCAAAAGCGTAGCACCTGGGGGAAATATTCTTGCTGCTCCAACCACTGGCCGGTCAGTATCTCTACAACACCTGTTGCACCGCCAAGTTGTGCGAAAGAAAAGCTTAGTGGCCGGACGCCTCGGCGCGGAGTCCGATGCTGCGCTTCATAGGGTGGGCTTCTGTGTTGAAGATGATCGAATCAAAATCGAGCGTCGATGGCGGAGCAAAAAGCAGATAGAGATACTTCAATGTCTCGGCAAAGAAGAAGCTTTCCATGCTGTCACTCTTCTGCTTGGTACGAACATCACTGAGGGCCGCGAACCCGACGTCGGTGCGGCAATATTTCATCAGCGAATTGAAAAATGTATGCCCCATGGCGAGATACTTGGCGTCGTGCGTGTAGTGGTAGAGATAGTAAGCGGACTCAATAATCTCCGGGCGCAGGGGATAATTCGGGTCTTTGATTTGCATGGTGACGTAATTCAGGCTGTCGGGCTCGACGCCGGCCAGATTCCACATCAGGTAGCTTGAGTCTTCGAGCTTTGCCGCGCGCTCACGATCGCCCGAGAGCGCCAGGACCGCCGGGAAGAAAGCATCGAGCGCGCCGTAGTAGGTCGTCGTCCGCCTTCCGGTTTCCATGTTGGCCTGTCCGTACCAGAGGCCGTTGGGACGCTGATCGGCCAGGTATTTATTGATTGCAGTTGCGCTTTCTGTCCACATGCGCTCGCAGTCTTTGTCATGAAAGAGGATCGCGCACTTGAGCAGGTATTCATAATAGGAATCGATCCCGCCCATGATGCCCGCTGTCCGGTCGGTCCACTTCCCGGTTTCGACGTTGATGCCGATGCCGACCAGCCCTATCTTCGACCGGCGCTTATACATCTCCACGACCGCCCGTTTCGCCTTGTCGTAATACATCTGCTTGCCGGTGAGGCGCGCCAGCATGCCATACTCCAGCAACAGACTGCCCACTTCGGCGGGGTTGCTGTCCGCCCCGCGTACGGCGCCGGTGCGCAGGTTGACATACTCATACGGCATGCCTGTGGGCGAATTGAACATGGGCAGCATGCGCCGGCCAAGATCGTCAGCGAGCTCGAGCAGGCGTTTGTCGCCGGTGAGTTGATAGCTTGAGAGCAGGCCGCCGAGCAGGCGTATCGTGATCTCGAAGTCTTTGACGTAGATGTCTTGATCGAAATTGAGTTCCGTATCGATCAGATTGCGCGCCTCGTCGGCCTGAGGCGTCAGCCCCATCAGGATCATCGTGTCGAGCCCATCAACCGGCGTCATCAGCAAAGAATGTCCGTACCAGTCGCGCGGTTTCTTGCTCAGTGGCTTCAGTGCATCATGTCCCCAGGCGTACTGCCGGTAGCCGTCCCACGCGTGCAGAAATTCCTGCCGCACCTGGTGGGCCAGTTCCGCCTTCTGCTCGTCCGTCATAGGAGCGGCCTGAGAAAATGCGGGTTGGATCCCAATGAGAAAGAGAGCGAAGCCAAGAGAGGCGAGTACGGATAGACGACGCATACTGCTTACTACTTTAAAGCAATCGCTCCCGCCGGGCATGCGCTCCGGCAAACTGCTACACTCCGAGTGAATGGATGGCAAAGTCGATCCGGAACGCCTTGTGAGCGCGGCGCGCGCCGAGGATGAAAGCTCGTTCGAACTGAAGCTGCGCCCGCGCTGGCTGAAAGAGTTCATCGGCCAACAGAAAGCAAAAGAGCAGCTTGCGATTGCGCTGGAAGCGGCAAAGAGCCGCGGCGAAGCGCTCGATCATGTTCTACTTTTTGGACCTCCCGGACTTGGCAAGACAACCCTGGCTTCAATCATCGCGAATGAGCTGGATGTGGGCTTTCAGCAAACTTCGGGGCCAGCACTGCAGATCCAGGGCGACCTGACGGCAATCCTCACAAATCTCCGAGAACGCCAGGTCCTGTTTCTCGACGAAATCCACCGCCTGCAGCCGGTGCTGGAAGAAAAGCTCTATACCGCGCTCGAAGACTACAAGCTCGACATCATCATCGGCCAGGGTCCGGCGGCGCGTACGCACGTGATGGACATCAAGCCCTTCACCTTTGTTGCGGCAACCACACGGCCCGGCCTGCTGTCATCTCCACTGCGGTCGCGCTTCGGCATTCTGCTAAGGCTGGAATTCTACACCGACGACGATCTGCGCTTTATTGTCGGGCGCTCGGCAGAAGTTTTGAATGTCCCCATCGACGAAGATGGCGCCGCCGAAATTGCCATGCGCTCCCGCGGCACGCCGCGCATCGCCAACCGCCTGTTGCGACGGGTACGCGACTTTGCTCAGGTACGCGGCTCGGGGAAGATTGACCGCGCTACGGCAGAGCAGGCGCTGAAGCTGCTCGAAGTGGATGCGCACGGCTTCGATGAGCTGGATCGCCGCCTGCTGATGACGATCATCGAAAAATACGATGGCGGGCCAGTCGGCCTGAATACGCTGGCCGCAACGCTGGCCGAGGAAGAAGACGCGCTGGAAGAAGTCTACGAGCCGTTTCTGATCCAGATTGGCTTTCTCGACCGCACTCCGCGCGGACGGGTGGCTACGCGGCTGGCCTATCAGCACTTTGGGCTGCCGCTGCCGCGAAAACAGAATTCCCTTTTCTAAGGAGAGATCAAAATGGCCAGAACCGAATCCGCAATGTTGGCACTGGGAACAAATGCGCCAGATTTCAACCTGCCCGATGTGCTCACGGGTAAAAATGTAAGCCTGAAGTCTGTGGCGGGCTCCAGTGGGCTGCTCGTCATGTTCATCTGCCGTCACTGCCCTTTCGTAAAGCACCTGGAAAAAGCTTTGGCTCAACTTGGCCGCGATTTTGACGGCAAGGGCATCGGCATTGTCGCTATCAGTAGCAACGACGTTGCAAATTTTCCGGACGATGCGCCGGAGAGCCTGGCTGAGCAGGCACGGCAGCTCGGTTTCTCATTTCCTTATCTTTACGACGAAGCACAAGACGTTGCTCGCGCATACGACGCGACTTGCACCCCGGATTTCTTTCTCTTTGATGGCAATCTGAAGCTGGTGTACCGTGGGCAGTTTGATGACAGCCGTCCGGGGAACAATATTCCGGTTACAGGCAAAGACCTGCGTCACGCGATGAATGCGGTTCTGGCCGGAGAGCCTGTGCATCCGATCCAGAAACCGAGTATCGGTTGCAATATCAAGTGGAAGTGAGAAGCCCGGCATTCGAGCTGGGCTCATTTCCGCTGAAGATACGTTACAGTGACAGGGACTTCAGGTACTCGCGGAACTGCGGCCCGAGATCCTCGCGCTTGAGGGCGAAGTCAACCGTAGCTTTCAACATGCCGAATTTGTCACCGGCATCGTGACGAATTCCATCGAAGGTGTAGCCATAGACTTTTTCGGTTTCGAGCAGGCCCTTGATGCCGTCGGTCAGCTGCAGCTCGCCGCCTGCGCCCAGTGGCGTCTTTTCCAGCAAATCGAAAATTTTCGGCGTGAGAATGTAACGGCCAATGATCGCATTCCTGGACGGCGCTTCTTCCGGCTTCGGCTTCTCCACCATGCCCTTTACTTCCATGATGCGCGGATTCTTGGCGACGGGACTGCCGTCCAGCACTCCATATGCTGAGATGGCTGGCCCTTCTACAATCTGCGTGGCGAGTACCGATCCATGCAAATGCTCGAAAACATCGATCATCTGTTTCAGGCAAGGCACAGGCGCGTCGATCACGTCGTCCGGCAGGATGACGGCGAACGGCTCATCGCCGACCAGATCGCGCGCCATCAAAACCGCGTGGCCAAGGCCGCGAGCCTCTTTCTGACGCACATAAGACAACTCCACCATGTTTGAGACATTGCGCGTGAGGGCAAGCAACTCCTTCTTGCCGCGGCGCTCAAGGGTTGCCTCAAGTTCGAAACTCACGTCGAAGTGGTCTTCGATGGCCGACTTTCCGCGGCCGGTGACAATAATGATCTGGTCAATGCCGGCGGCAAGCGCTTCCTCCACGCCATACTGGATGATGGGCTTGTCGACGAGGGCGAGCATCTCCTTGGGAACGGACTTCGTGGCTGGAAGAAAACGGGTCCCAAGACCCGCAGCCGGGAATACTGCTTTTCGCACCTTTTTGTTCATGCGTGTCGTTGTTTCCTTCTGGTTCGAGATGTGTGCAGTTCGTGGAGCGTGGCAAATGCCACCGAAGTATGATGCAGATTTATGCTCTAGAGTGTTGGCGAATTATCGCCTAACAATGCCTGGCGCACAATTTTAATCGGGGCCCCGCCCTGTCGCATGAAGTCGTCATGAAATCTCTGCAGCGAGAAGTTGGAGCCCTGTTTCTTTTCGAGGTCAGCGCGCAGTTTCATAATCTGCAGTTTGCCAAGAGTGTAGTAGAGATACGTCGGGTCGGAAGTACCGCGCTTTGTCTCGACCGTACCCACAGAGCGCGACTGATAGCCTTCCTTAACAAAGAAATCGACGGCCTGATCGAAGGTCATTTGGCCGGTGTGCATTTTGATGCCGACGATGAATCGCGCATCGCGCAGCAGCGCATCCTGCAATTGCCCGAGGCGAATCAGGTGCGCTTCCCGCTCATCTTTTGCGCCGGTGCCCGGCTGTCCATAACCGGCGTCGAGCATCATTTGCTCGCAGTAATGCGCCCAGCCTTCCACATTTGTATTCGCGTAGATCAGCTTGCGCACCTTGCTTAACGGCGCGTAGTTGGTCCAGAGGAACTGTACATAGTGACCGGGATAAGCTTCATGCACTGACGTGCTGATGACTGTGCCGACGTTGAAGGCGGCCATGTGTTCTGCGATATGCTCCGGCGTCCAGTCTTTTTCGGGCAGCGTAACGTTGAAGTATGCGGTGGTCGAGTGCGTCTCAAAGGGACCTGGCGGGTCCATCGAAGCCTGCGTCGTCGCGCGCATGAACGGCGGCGTCTCTTCGAGCACCGGACGGACATCGGAAGGGATGGTGATGATGTGGTTGGTCTGGATGAAGGAGATCAGTCCATTGAACGTGTCGCGGAAGGTTTGCAGGAGCTGATCAGGGGCGGGATGAATGGATGCCAGTTCGGCCAGCACTTCCTGCGGCGTCTTTGAAGGGTCAACTTCTTTGGCCACGCGCGCAAACTCCGCCTGATTCTTACGCATGTCGGCATAGCCGATATCCAGGAGTTTTGGCAGTGGCGTATCGACCATCTCATCGTATTCGAGCTTTTTCGAGAATGTGTCGGCGCCCAGGCGAAAATCGCCGTTCGAGCGTCGCAGCAGATCCTGTTTCAGCCACGATTCGTAGCTCTTGAGCGCTGCGATCACTTGGGCATTGGTCTTTTTGAATTCGGCTATGGTCGCAGGATCGGTTGCGTCCGTGAAAGCCTCAGGCACATCGCTCTCAAAAAAACTGATGATTCCGGGAAGCTGCTCCAAAGCTATTTCCGTATAAATGCGCGGCGGATTTTTCAGGTTCTGTCGTGCAGCGGCAAGGGCTGCAGGCATCTGCTTTTCGCGGGCAATCAGCGAGCGCAGGCGCTCGTCCGGTGGCGCAAAGTTGCGCTCCATCAGCACGAAGGCGCTATTGGCGATGCCGCTCGAATAGTTGTCGGGATTCTTTTCCCATGGCTTGATCACCTGAAGCGTGAGCAGCTTGCTGCGAATGTCATCGAGCACCATTTCGCGATCGGCCTGGGTCGAGGTATCCATCTGGAAGGCCGGCAGATCGTCGAACTTCTTCTCAAAATCCTCGAGTGTTGTAATTTGGGCATCGACCGCGGCCTGGCTGTAGTCTTCGAGCTTCGAGTCATACTGGTGCAGGCCCGCCATGGTGCCAAATGTGGGGTTAAAGGCGAAGGTTGCGCGCTCGAAGTACTGCTCGGCCAGATCGCGGAATTTGGCATTGGAATCTTGCGACTGTGCGGCAACTGTTGCGGCCATCACGCCTCCAAAGGCTAACGAAAGCGAAATTAGTTTCTTTCTCAAGAGCGGCCTCGTTTCAATTTGTAACCAAGAATGATCTCATTTTGTTGCTACCTCTTCCACGGTCAGCTCATCGAGCAGCAGACGGATCTCCATCAGGACTTCATCCGGCTTGGTCTGCGCGAGCGGATACCGCAAGACGCCCTGCGGAGTAAACTGCGCGCCTCGCTTGGCGTTTTTGGCAACCAGCTTCATCAGGCGGCCAGGATCAATGCTGGCGTGCTCGGTGAAGCGGATGTGCAGTTGATCGCGCTTGCGATCAACCTGCGCGACGCCCATCCGCTCACACTCGGCGCGCAGCAGCGCTGCCTCAAGCAAAAGCTTCACTCCATCGGGCACCGGACCATAACGGTCTTCGAGCTCGGCCTGCACATCGGCAACTGCGCCTTCGGTCTGCGCTCCTGCGATTCGTTTATAAATCCGCAGCCGCTGGTTCTCTTCCGTGATGTAGCTTTCGTCGATGCGCAGGCTGATGCCGAGGTTGAGCTGCGTTACCGGAACCTCGACGCGCTCCTCGCCTTTGAGCTTCGCGACTGCTTCCTCAAGCATGCCCGTGTACATCTCAAACCCCACTGCTTCGATGTGACCACTCTGCTCGCCGCCCAGCATGTTGCCCGCACCGCGCAGCTCGAGGTCAAGCGCGGCGATCTTGAAGCCCGCGCCGAGGTCGGAGAATTCCTTCAGCGCCGCGAGCCTGCGCCGGGCGACATCGGTCAGCTCCTGCTCAGGCGGAATCAGCAGGTAGGAATATGCTCGCCGATTCGATCGACCCACGCGGCCGCGCAGCTGATATAGCTCCGACAATCCATGCCGGTCGGCGCGATTGATGATGATTGTATTTGCGAGTGGTATGTCGAGGCCGTTTTCGATGATCGTCGTTGCTACCAGAACGTCGTGCTTGTCGTGCATGAAGGAGAGCATGACCTTTTCGAGCTCACCTTCACTCATTTGTCCGTGGCCGACGGTGATTCGCGCGGATGGCACCAACTCCTGAATCTTGGCTGCAATCTCGTAGATCGTTTCCACGCGGTTGTGAACGAAGTAGACCTGGCCGCCGCGCTCCAGTTCCACCTCAACCGCAGACCGGATCAGCTTTTCATCGAATTTGGCGACGACTGTTTGAATCGCCATACGGTCTTTCGGCGGCGTTTCGATCACGCTCATGTCGCGCAGGCCGACCAGCGACATATGCAGTGTGCGCGGAATCGGCGTTGCCGACATGGCCAGCACGTCGATCGACTGGCGCATCTGCTTCAGCCGCTCTTTGTGGCGAACGCCGAAACGCTGCTCTTCATCGACAACCAGCAGGCCGAGATCGTGGAACTTGATGTCCTTGGAAAGCAGGCGATGCGTGCCGATGAGAATATCAACTTGTCCCAACTCGACTTTTTCAAGAATCTGCTTCTGCTCTTTGGGTGTGCGGAAGCGCGAGATCATCTCAACTGTGATGGGGAAGAGCTTGAAGCGTTTCTTGAATGTCTCGAAGTGCTGGAAGCTGAGGACGGTTGTCGGTGTGAGCACGGCAACCTGCTTGCCGTCCTGCACAGCCTTGAAGGCCGCGCGCATGGCAACTTCCGTCTTGCCGTAGCCGACGTCGCCGCAGAGCAGGCGGTCCATCGGCATGTGCGATTCCATGTCGCGCTTGATGTCGTTAATCGCCGACATCTGGTCGTCGGTCTCGTTGTAGTCGAAGGCGTCTTCAAACTCGTGCTGGAACTCATTGTCCGGCGAGAAGGCGTGCCCTTGCGCGGCCTTGCGTTGCGCGTAGAGTTTCAGCAACTCGTCAGCCATGTCCTGCATGGCCTTCTTCACGCGCGCCTTGGTCTTAGCCCACTGCTGCGAGCCGAGCTTGTTGAGTACAGGCGCGGTGCCGGCTTCACTCGAACGGTATTTCTGAATCAGGTCGAGTCGCGTGAGCGGCACGTATAGACGCGCCTGTTCCGCGAACTCAAGAATCATGAACTCGATGTTGACGCCGTCCTGGGCAATCTCCCTGAGCCCCATGTAACGCGCGATGCCATGTTCGACATGGACGACGTAATCGCCGACCGCCAAATCGCGGAAATCGGAAACAAAAGCCGCCGTCTTCGATTTCTTCGGGGCGGGACGCGCAGTGACATCGGCTTCGTCAGAAAAATCATTTGCCCCGAAGACGACGAGGTTTGCTTCGGGCAGACTTACGCCATTTGCCAGCTGGCTGCGGACCAGGATTGGCGTGCGCAGATCGCCGGCCAGATAGCTTGACTCGTCATAGATGGTCTCGCTGCCCGCGTGCTGAATGCGGCTGCCCAAGCGATAAGGAATTTCGT